>ERZ772974.598-NODE-598-length-25883-cov-9.230796_pt1 | contig 25883 bp, 25 predicted proteins | sample MGYA00580671_ERZ772974 | MGnify/ENA primary metagenome ERZ772974 (study PRJEB29015, sample SAMEA2738065) | human oral metagenome | biome: human oral; feature: human-associated habitat; material: saliva | place: China | collected 2218 ... | reverse complement strand
AAAACAATACCCTCTTCGTCCAAAGCGGCGCAGGCGTAGTTGCCGACTCCGACCCGACATCCGAATGGCAGGAAACCCAAAACAAAGCCCGGGCAGTAATCCGCGCAGCGCAAATGGTGCAGGAAGGGTTGGATAAATAATTTTCAGACGGCCTGCGCTCTGAAATGACTAAACAACAAGATTATGATACTCAACGAAAAACAACTAAAATCCATCAGCAAATTCCTCAGCTTTATCTTACGCCATCATCCCGAGCAAATCGGTATTACTTTGGATAAAGACGGCTGGGTGGATATTGATACCCTACTGACGCAGGCAAACCATCCTAAGCGCGGCTTTACGGGCAATCCACTGACCTATGAGGTATTGATGGAAGTGGTCGAAAACAACGATAAAAAACGGTTTACCGTATCAGAAGACGGCAAACGCATCCGCGCGGCGCAAGGTCATTCGACGGCACAAGTTCAGGTTGAACACAAAGTGGCAACACCTCCTCAGATTTTGTATCACGGTACGGCTGAACGCTCCATTCCGTCTATTTTGGAGCAAGGCCTGCATTCTGCCTCGCGCCATTTTGTCCATCTGTCTGCCGATGCCGCAACAGCCGTCAACGTCGGCTCCCGACACGGCAAGCCTGTTGTATTGACCATTGACACTGTCGCCATGCTTGCGGCAGGACATCAATTTTATCTGGCGGACAACGGCGTATGGTTAACTGAAAACGTTCCGCCGCAATTTATCGGCAAACTTTAAGACATCAGGCCGTCTGAAGCCATAAACCATGTTCAGACGGCCTGCAAACACCCTACCCAATTTATTCATAAAGCGATTATCCATGAACACATCCCCCATCCTCCCTCCTGCCATGCTCGGCATTCTTGGCGGCGGGCAATTAGGCAGAATGTTTACTGTTGCTGCCAAAACCATGGGCTACAAAGTAACCGTACTCGATCCCGACCCGAACGCGCCGGCAGCGGAATTTGCCGACCGCCATTTATGCGCGCCGTTTGATGACCCGGCTGCTTTGGAAGAATTGGCAAAATGCGCGGCGGTTACGACCGAGTTTGAAAACGTCAATGCCGATGCGATGCGTTTTCTCGCCAAACACACCAATGTTTCCCCCAGCGGAGACTGCGTTTCCATCGCGCAAAACCGCATTCAGGAAAAGGCATGGATACGCAAAGCAGGCCTGCAAACCGCGCCGTATCAAGCAGTTTGCAAAGCCGAAGACATCACTGAAGAAAGCGTACAATTTCTGCCCGGCATCTTGAAAACCGCTACTCTGGGCTACGACGGCAAAGGCCAAATCCGCGTAAAAACATTGGATGAACTCAAAGCCGCGTTTGCCGAACACGGCGGCGTGGATTGCGTCTTGGAAAAAATGGTGGATTTGCGCGGCGAAATTTCTGTTATCGTATGCCGTCTGAACAATGACAACGTGCAAACCTTCGATCCTGCCGAAAACATTCACGAAAACGGCATCCTCGCCTACTCCATCGTCCCAGCCCGACTGAGTGCCGACATTCAGCAACAGGCGCGGCAGATGGCGCAGCGTTTGGCCGATGAATTGAACTACGTCGGCGTATTGGCGGTAGAAATGTTTGTTGTCGGCGACACACATGAATTGGTCGTCAATGAAATCGCGCCGCGTCCGCACAATTCCGGCCACCACACCATCGACGCCTGCGCGGCAGACCAATTCCAGCAACAGGTCCGCCTGATGTGCAACCTGCCTCCGGCTGACACCAAACTGCTGAGTTCTTGCTGTATGGCGAATATTTTGGGCGACGTTTGGAAAGAAAACGGCGGCGAACCCGAATGGCTGCCGCTGCAAAGCAACCCAAACGCACATCTGCATCTTTACGGTAAAAAAGCCGCGCGCAAAGGCCGAAAAATGGGCCACTTTACCGTCTTGGCCAACGATGCGGACAACGCGTTCCAAACCGCACAAACCTTGCATCAAAGCCTGTAACCATACCCACTTTTTTTCAGACGGCCTTTGATTGCTAAAGGCCGTCTGAAATCAATTTTTCCGACCATCCGCCATGAGCCTTCTGACCATCCTCCGTCCGGCAACCGAAAAAGACTGCCAAGCCATACACAACGCCCATCTGCATGCCGTTCAATACGCCTGCATCCGCAGTTACGACGAAACCATTATGCACGCATGGGAAAGTCTGCTCGACATCAACAGCTATTTGGAAACCATCTCCGATAAAAATAAAGCCTTGTGGGTGGTCGAATACAAAGGGCTGATTCAAGGCTTCTTCCAAGTCGATTTCAAAGAAGCGCAACTGGACGCCTTATACGTCCATCCGCTCTTCCACAATCTCGGCTTGGGCACGGCCCTGCTCAGCCGCGCCGAAGAAATGGCCCGAAATGCAGGCCTCAGCTTTCTCAAACTGTATGCCTCGCTCAATTCCGTGCCTTTCTATCGCCTCAACCGTTATGAGTCGCTCGGTACTGCCGTGTTGCAGCTGAACAAAACCGTCCGCGTCGAATGCGAATTGATGCGCAAATACCTGTAATTTCCCCTTCCGCCGTAGCTTTTTTTGAAAGAAACCGATGTCCCGAATTGCCGCCCTGCCCGACCATCTTGTTAACCAAATCGCCGCCGGCGAAGTGGTTGAACGCCCTGCCAACGCCTTGAAAGAAATTGTTGAAAACAGTATCGATGCAGGCGCGACAGCGATTGATGTCGAGCTGGCCGGCGGCGGCATCCGCCTGATCCGCGTCAGCGACAACGGCAGCGGTATTCATCCGGACGACATCGAGCTTGCGCTCCACCGCCACGCCACCAGCAAAATCAAAACCTTAAACGATTTGGAACACGTCGCCAGCATGGGCTTTCGCGGCGAAGGCTTAGCAAGCATCGCCTCCGTCAGCCGCCTGACCCTGACCAGCCGCCAAGACGGCAGCGCGCACGCGACCCAAGTCAAAGCCGAAGACGGCAAACTCAGCAGCCCCACCGCCGCCGCCCACCCCGTCGGCACCACCATCGAAGCTGCCGAACTCTTCTTCAATACCCCCGCACGGCGCAAGTTCCTCAAATCCGAAAACACCGAATACGCCCACTGCGCCACCATGCTCGAACGCCTCGCACTGGCGCATCCGCACATCGCCTTCTCACTCAAACGCGACGGCAAACCAGTATTCAAACTTCCTGCACAAAGCCTGCATGAACGCATAGCCGCCATTGTCGGCGATGATTTTCAGACGGCCTCATTGGAAATTGACAGCGGCAATGGCGCGCTGCGGCTTTATGGCGCGATTGCCAAGCCGACTTTCGCCAAAGGCAAAACCGACAAACAGTACTGCTTCGTCAATCATCGTTTTGTCCGCGACAAAGTTATGCTCCATGCCGTCAAGCAGGCATACCGCGACGTTTTGCACAACGCGCTGACGCCTGCTTTCGTCCTCTTTCTCGACCTGCCGCCCGAAGCCGTGGATGTCAACGTCCACCCGACCAAAACCGAAATCCGCTTCCGCGACAGCCAGCAGGTACACCAACTCGTGTTCCACACCCTCAACAAAGCCCTCGCCGACACCCGCGCCGACTTGACCGAAAGCGTCGGCAACGCAGGCGAAGTGTTACACGAAATCACAGGCATCCGTCCCGCGGCAACGTCGTCTGAAAACGAGCCTAGCGGGTTCCGCCCAAACCCGACCGCGTCGTCTGAAAACATTTTCGCCACCACACCAAGCACACACGCTTCCGAACCGCGCAACGCCTTCGGTTCAGGCAAAACCGCCCCCATGCCCTATCAGGCAGCACGCGCGCCGCAGCAGCGCAGCCTGTCCCTGCGCGAAAGCCGCGCCGCCCTCAACACCTACGCCGAACTCTTCAAAAACACCGCAGCCGATGAAGCCGATATCGAGCTGGCACAATTTGAACAAGCCCGCTTCGGCAGCACATCCGCCACGTCGTCTGAAAACCCCGCACGCGCCTTTTCAGACGACCCCAAACCCGAACTGCCGCCGCTCGGCTTCGCCATCGCCCAATTATTAGGCATCTACATCCTTGCCCAAGCCGAAGACAGCCTGTTGCTCATCGATATGCACGCCGCCGCCGAACGCGTCAACTACGAAAAAATGAAACGCCAGCGGCAGGAAAACGGCAACCTGCAAAGCCAACGCCTGCTCATCCCCGTTACCTTCGCCGCCTCCCACGAAGAATGCGCCGCCCTAGCCGACCACGCCGACGCACTGGCAGACTTCGGGCTGGAACTGTCCGACATGGGCGGCAACACTCTCGCCATCCGCGCCGTCCCCGCCATGCTCGGCAAAGCCGACGTCGTCTCGCTCGCCAAAGACGTATTGAGCGAACTCGCCCAAGTCGGCAGCAGTCAAACCATCGAAGAACACGAAAACCACATCCTCGCCACCATGTCCTGCCACGGTTCCGTCCGCGCCGGCCGCCAGCTCACCCTGCCCGAAATGAACGCCCTCCTGCGCGACATGGAAAACACCCCGCGCAGCAACCAATGCAACCACGGCCGCCCGACCTGGGTAAAACTGACACTGAAAGAACTGGACGCACTGTTTTTACGCGGACAGTAAAGCTGATGGAAAACAAAAGGTCGTCTGAAAACGGATTTAGGTTTTCAGACGACCTTTGTAGATTGAGTTTTAAATTCAATACTAATACTATTTCGTTTTTTCAATTAAAATTCCAACTTACTAATTAACCAAAGATTTAAAGCTAAAAATGAATAAATTACTACAAAACTCCATTAACTCAATTGAAATTGGCATAGAAGATTATGAATTAAGCAAAAAAAATGATCGTAGAATTATTTCTTGTGTTAGAAATATTTTTGCAGGAATTTTACTACTGTTTAAGTATAAGTTGGCTGAATTAAGCCCAGCCAATTCTGATGAAGTATTAATTAAACAAAATATTTTATGGGTTATAGAAGACGATAATATTATTGCCAAAGGCAAAGGTGAAAAAACTGTTGATGTTCAATCTATTAAAGATAGATTTAAATCATTAAACATTAATGTTAAATGGAAGGATTTAGACGATATAAATACTTATCGTAATAAAATTGAACATTATTATGGTGAGTTCCCTATCGATACCGTAAAAGAAATGATTGCAAAAGCCTTTCCTATTATCAATGATTTTATTAGAAATAATTTAGATAAAAATCCTGAAGATTTATTTAATAAGGCAACATGGAATACATTACTATCACTCAATAATGTATATGAACAAGAAAGATCTATATGTCTAGATAATTTAAACAAACTAGATTTTTATCATGACGAGATTTTAGAAACCTTCTCAAATCACAAGTGCTCTAAATGTGGTTATGGTTTAATCACTGTAGAAGATGGAGTAAACAGTATGTATGCTGATCAGCATACATATAGATGTAAATCGTGTAATAAAACTTGGAATTATGCAGAATTAGTTAGCGAATGCTTAGATGAAAAGTATAAAAAAGAATGGTGGGAATGTAGAGAAGGTGGAGAAGAGCCTGTTGTAATATGCCCTTCTTGCGGGGGAACATATGATTATATTGCAAATATTTGCTATTCTTGCACTGAAGAAGGGCTTGATAGTGTCTGTAAAATTTGTTGTGGCAATATACCTGCTTCAGAGCTAATGTTTTCTCCACTATGCGGATATTGTGCTTATAGGCTTGATAAATCACAGGAAGAATAAATTAATTTGCAGCAAGCATTAGCGTGGGCTTTGCCCACGAAAACCACCACCAAACCTATCTTTAAAAAATTCAAAAAAAAACTTACCTATCGTCATTCCCGCGCAGGCGGTAATCCAGACCTCGGCATTTCGGAATGATTTCAAAGCTGCCATAACTTTAAACTTCCGGATTCCTGCCTGCGCAGGAATGACGATAGGTTAGTCATCTAGGGGCGAGAGTGAAGACAATATCCACACTCAACATTTAAACTTTCCGCCAAACAATCTCTAACCGGATAGCCCCATACAATACCAAAGGTCGTCTGAAACTTCTTCAGACGACCTTTCCTTAATTCTCAAACCCGACCAATCAAATACTCCACCAATGTCGGCACGCCTTGCGCCGCGCGTTTCGGAATCACTTCGACATTCGCGCCCACGCCTTGCGGGTTCGGATCGACCAGATAGCGTTCCGCATCGGGCGGCGCGTAATGAATCAGCGAAGCCGCCGGATAAACCTGCATCGACGTGCCGACAATCATGACGACATCAGCGTCGTGCATTTCCTCGACCGCCGCGTCAAACATCGGCACTTGTTCGCCGAAAAACACGATATGCGGGCGCATCGGATTGCCTTGGCTGTCGCGCACATCCTCGGTCTGCTCGCCGGTAAATTCGATGATTTCTTCTTCATCGACGGTGCTGCGCAGTTTGTTCAGCTCGCCGTGCAGGTGCAATACTTTGCTGCTGCCTGCCTTCTCGTGCAGCGCGTCCACATTCTGCGTAATGATGTGCACATCGTAATATTGCGCCAGCTTGACCAACGCCAGATGCGCGGCGTTCGGCTGGGCGGCGTTTGCCTGAAGCCTGCGCTGGTTGTAAAAATCAATCACGAGCTTGGGATTGCGCGCCAAGGCTTCGGGCGTGCAGACATCCGTAACCCTATGCCCTTCCCACAAACCGCCTGCATCGCGGAAAGTCAGCAACCCGCTGTCGGCGCTGATTCCCGCACCGGTCAGGACAACGCATTTTTTCATTGTTCGGACTCCTTATGTCGTCTGAAATTCATATTGCCAAACGGCTCAATCGTCCGGATGGAAACGCGCGGCGGCACGCTCTTTGGCGGCGGTTTCCTTGTCTTTCAATTTCGTTCCCAGACCAAGGCGTTTTTCATATTCCGATTGCGGCGTATCGTCATCCTGCATACCGAACGCGCTAGCGTTGACCCAAAGCGCGAGAAGCGAAACGACAAAGGCGCAAAAACCTATGATGTACCAAAACATTTGTTTTCCTGTATTTTTGATGTGCAACAATGAAGGGCGCGGTAATCGGCAATGAAACGGCAGATTGGAAAGGAGTAAATTCAAATAAGAAATACCTGCCGCGGCAATCACGGTACAAATATTTTCTATTTGAAGCCACTGTCAAACAGTCAAACTGCCTACCCGCCGCCTTTCATATAGCGGTTTGTAAAGATATGAAATGTATCACAAAGCCGATGTGATATAAATTCTCCCACCTGATTCTTTCATTCGTTTACCTATTATCGGTTTAAAAGCCAAAAGGTCGTCTGAAAAGTTTTCATAACTTTTCAGACGACCTTTATCTATCCTTAAAAACAAAACCCTTATTGATCCACAAACGCGCGCTCAATCAGGTAGTCGCCGCGTACACCGGTTTTCGGGGAGACGGTCAGACCGAAATCATCCAGAACTTTGCAGGTGTCTTTCAGCATCGCAGGGCTGCCGCACAGCATGGCGCGGTCGTCTTGCGGGTTGATTTTGGGCAGGCCGATGTCTTCAAACAGTTTGCCGCTAACCATCAGATCGGTCAGGCGGCCGTGGTGTTCGTAGTCTTCGCGGGAAACGATGGGGTAGTAAATCAGTTTTTCTTTAACCAAGTCGCCGAGGTATTCGTGTTCGGGCAATTCTTTGGTGAAGCGGTCGTAATACGCCAAATCTTTTTTGTAACGCACGCCGTGCACGAGGATGATTTTTTCAAATTGCTCGTAAATTTCGGGGTCTTTGGTGATGCTCAAGAAGGGGGCGATGCCGGTACCGGTGCTCAACAGGTAAAGGTGTTTGCCCGGATTCAGGTCGCCGGCAACCAAGGTTCCGGTCGGTTTTTTGCTGATTAACACGTCGTCGCCGACTTTGAGGTGTTGCAGGCGGCTGGTCAGGGGGCCGTCTTGGACTTTAATGCTGAAAAATTCGAGGTGTTCTTCCCAGTTGGCGGAGGCAACGCTGTATGCGCGCATCAGCGGCTTGCCGTCCACCATCAATCCGACCATGACGAATTGGCCGTTTTCGAAGCGCAACGATTCGTCGCGGGTGCAGGTAAAGGTGAAATACGCATCCGTCCAGTGGTGTACGGACAATACTTTTTGGGTATTGAATGCTGCCATTTGAGTTTCCTGTCGGTAAATCCGTCTGAACACGCGGGTCGGGCGGATGATGGTTTAAAAGGGTTTTCAGACGACCTCTCTCGCCTGTGAATAGATAATGCCGAATTAGAGCAAACGCGCAATTTTAAACGAAAATATTTATCATCACAATGCTTGCTGTCTAGCAGAGGTCGTCTGAAACTTTTCAGACAACCTCTCGGACAACGGCTTACTGGTCTAACGTTTCGCGGATGATTTCTTTGACGGCAGCCGCATTGTTCGGCACGACTCGGACGCGCTGCGGCAGCTTTTCCAAACCTTCCAACGCGGCAGGGCGCGGAATGACGACATCGCCGACGGCTTCGCGTATGGTCGCATCGAATTTCGCCGCCAACGCGGTTTCCAAACACACAACCGTCTCCCCTTCTTCGCGCACTTCGCGAGCGACTTTTACGCCGTCGGCAGTGTGCGGGTCGATGAGTTCTTGGTCTTGCTCGTAAACCTGTTTGATGGTGGCGAGGCGGTTGGCGTGGGTGGATTTGCCTGAAGTAAAGCCGTATTTGCCGCCGACTTTTTCCAAGGCAAACTGCAAGTCAAAGCCCTTGCCCGCTGCGACTTCTGCCCACAGCGTATTGATTTCCTGAGGATCGCGATCCATCAGGTCGAACACAAAACGCTCGAAGTTGGACGCTTTGGAAATGTCCATAGACGGGCTGGAGGTAACATAAGTATGCTCGCTGTTGCGCGGGTGGTATGCGCCGGTTTTGAAAAACTCGTCCAACACATCGTTTTCATTGGTCGCAACAATCAGGCGGCGGATAGGCAAGCCCATTTGTTTGGCGATGTGTCCCGCACAAACATTGCCGAAGTTGCCGCTCGGCACGCAGAAGCTGACCTGCTCGTCATTGCTTTGCGTCGCCTTGAAATAGCCCGCAAAGTAATAAACCACTTGCGCAACGATGCGTCCCCAGTTGATCGAATTGACCGTACCGATATAGTATTTTTCCTTAAACGCAGCATCATTCTGCACCGCCTTTACAATGTCCTGACAGTCGTCAAACATCCCCTTCACGGCAATATTGTGAATATTCTCGTCTTGCAGGCTGTACATCTGCGCACGTTGGAACGCGCTCATTTTGCCGTCGGGCGACAGCATAAATACATTCACGCCCTTTTTACCGCGCAGGGCATATTCCGCAGCCGAACCCGTATCGCCGCTGGTCGCGCCTAAGATATTGAGTTCCCTGCCCTTTTTGTTCAACACATATTCAAACGCATTGCCCAAAAACTGCATCGCCATATCTTTAAACGCCAGCGTCGGGCCGTTGGACAAGGCTTGGATTTTGATACCATCCGACAAAGTACGCACAGGCGTGATTTCCTTAGAGCCGAACGCCGCTTCCGTATAAGTACGGTTCACAATATCGCGCAAATCGTCCGCCGGAATATCCGTAACAAACAGGCTCATCACCTCAAACGCCAGCTCCGGATAGCTCAAACCGCGCCACTTGTCCAAAGTCTCGCGGCTGACCTGCGGATAATGTTCCGGCAGCATCAAACCGCCGTCGGGCGCAAGCCCCATCAACAAAACCTCGCTAAACGGTTTATGCGCCGTCTCGCCGCGCGTACTGATATATTTCATGATTTCTTCTCTATAAAAACAAAATATTGCCAATTAAAACAGGAAACTTGCCAGCGAACCATCCCGCAAGCCGCCCTATCCCGACCTTAATCCACTATAAACTTTCAGACGACTCCGATACACAGAGGTCGTCTGAAAAACATTATCTATACAAACGCTTGAAACAAGCATTGACGGTTTTCACCGTTACCGACGCAATCGCCCGATCGCGCGAAGAAGGATTCAAAACATCCATCAACTCTTGCGCGGACACCTGATTCGGCGCTTCCTCGCTCGCGCAGCCGCAGATTTTGTCTTCCCACTCGCGCTGTTTGTCCGCGCTCATCGTCAACGCGATCAAACGCCACTCATTGCGCTTGTTCAACTCCGAACGGCACTGATGATCGACCGCCATTTTCACCACGCTGCCGCCGATACCCGTACCGCCGCCCAAACCGCCGAACGCCGAGTCAGAATCATAAGCGCAACCGCCCAACAACGCCGCCACAGAAGCAACGGCGACCATCTTTTTCATATTCATAACCATCCCTTGCCGCAAGGTCGTCTGAAACGCCCCGCAAAGTCTTTAAACAAACGCGTATTATACCGTAAGCAGTGTGAGATGGGGGATTGGGGAAAGTCGGGGTATAATCCGTTTTTTGGGAAAATAGAGGATTTATCAATGGTAAAAAAATCAAAAGTTAAATTAAAAGCTCAATCAAAAGTTAAATTAAAAGCTCAATCAAAAGCTAACTCAAACAAAAACACGCAAAACCCTAAAGACGATCAAGAGAAAATAGCTGACGAAGGTATTCAAAAGCATTCAGAACATACCGCTGAAAATAAACAGCCTGAATCAAAAGAAGATGTACAGAATACAGATGAATCGACATGCTTATGTAAATTTTTTAAAAAGATTGCAGAATGGATGTGTCTAAGAAAAAATAAAAACTCAAAGAAGGCAGATGAAAATGCCGCAGAAAATAACGATGCTGCAAAACAGGAAGAAATGAAACAAGCTGATACAGTTGAGCAACCAAAAGAGCAAGTAAAACTGTCTGATTATTTGGAAATCATCAGCAAAATATTGGGTATTTCTGCAATATTAGGAATATTAATTGGCGGTTTTTTGATATTTCATTATCTCCATAATATAGGGCAACCAAGCATTTTTCCCGATATAATAACTGACTCACCTGCATTGATAGCTACCGCTATTTATTTTGGAAGTGTATTATTATTTCTTCATTTAAAATTTCCTTTAGCATTCTTACTTGGAAAAAAGATTAAACCAAGACAGAATCTCAATAAGGTTGATATATTCATCTTTAAATTAATCATATTCCTATTTTTGATAGGATTATTTTCTTTAGATTTTAATCTTTTAAATCATTACATAACAGATACAAAACCATTTATCTTTTTAATTTTTTTAGACTTTTTATTATGTTTTTTATTTTACATACTAGGGAATGATGAGTATTCACAAAAAAACATAAAAATTATACTCATGTGCATAATTTTACCGGTATTTGTATTTACAATTTATTTTTTACCAAGCAGTATCTTTACATTAGACTCTATTCATTTTATTCGTTTCGCAGAAACTCCTAAAAATTCCTCATGGTATTTACTGTATAATAACTTTCAGCAAAATAATGGCTTTCAAGAAACTAATGGAATTAATAAATCAGACTTGAAAGCATTAAAAAAACGTTTTAATAGCAACCTATGTACAGAAAAAGAGCTAAAAGAACATCCTCTACAGTACTATTCAACTTCGGCTTCACGTGAAAACGCCCTATACGGCTACATGGCTTGGAATTTGGGCGATACCAAGGTCTTTTGTCCAAGCTATGTAAATAACAAATTTAGCAATATAAATAATCAAATTACGGATAACTGCATCGTCATCAGTGGAAAAGCTCTACAAATCATGCCGGAGGGTTATATCTCTACCGAATCTATCCAACAACCAAAACATGATGCGAAAGAGTAGAAAATCGAGATTACCTGCTGCAATTGTAATCATGATTCGTCAAAGAATGAGGATAATCATCCTGATATAGGATATACCGACAAAAAAATCTGCCAGTAAGTTATGACAAACCCATGCCGTCATTCCCGCGCAGGCGGGAATCCATCTTTGAGGATAGGCAAAACCATAAAAATCAATCAACTAAAATTTATAAGTAGATTCCCGCCTGCGCGGGAATGACGGCTGTGATGTATCCTGTCTTTATTGTTCCCTTTGCCATCCGTCCCCTTTCAGACGACCTGCTATAATCCACGTCGTCTGAAAACCCTCTTTCACGGAAACCGCCATGTCCGACCTTTTCACCCGCCAACCCGATGCACCGCTTGCCGAACGCCTGCGCCCGCATACGCTTGATGACGTTATCGGGCAGCAGCATTTAATCGGCGAAGGCAAGCCGCTGCGTGTGGCGGTGGAAGGCGGGAAGCCGCATTCTATGTTGCTGTGGGGGCCGCCGGGCGTGGGCAAGACGACGTTGGCGCGGATTTTGGCGCAGAGTTTTAACGCTCAGTTTCTGCCTGTTTCCGCTGTGTTTTCCGGCGTGAAGGACATACGCGAGGCAATCGACAAGGCCGAAATCGCTTTGCAGCAGGGACGCGCGACGATTTTGTTTGTCGATGAAGTCCACCGCTTCAACAAGGCGCAGCAGGACGCGTTTTTGCCCCATGTCGAAAGCGGTTTGCTGACCTTTATCGGCGCGACGACGGAAAACCCGTCGTTTGAAGTCAATCCCGCGCTGTTGAGCCGCGCGCAGGTGTATGTTTTGCAGTCCTTGTCTTCAGACGACCTCAAGAAACTGATTGCCAAAGTATTGGCTTTGCCCGAATACCGAGATTTCACGATTGAAGCCGATGCGCAGGAGCTGCTCGTCAATACCGCCGACGGCGATGCTCGCAGGTTGTTGAATTTATTGGAACAACTTTTACGCGCCGCCGACACACGTCGTCTGAAAACCTTAACCGCCGAATTTCTCGCCGACAGCTTGGGCGCGCAAATCCGCCGTTTCGACAAAGGCGGCGAGAGTTTCTATAACCAAATCTCCGCCCTGCACAAATCCGTGCGCGGTTCGCATCCGAATGCCGCGCTGTATTGGTTTTGCCGTATGCTCGACGGCGGTACCGACCCGCGCTACCTCGCCCGCCGTATCGTGCGCATGGCGTGGGAGGACATCGGACTTGCCGACCCGCGTGCTTTCCAAATCGCCAACGATGCTGCCGCTACCTTCGAACGTTTAGGCTCGCCCGAAGGCGAACTCGCGCTGGCGCAAGCCGTGCTGTACCTTGCCGCCGCCGCAAAATCCAACGCGGGCTACAAGGCATACAACCAAATGCGCCGCTTCGTCAAAGAAAACGCCAGCGACGAAGTACCCGTCCACCTGCGCAACGCCCCGACCAAGCTGATGAAGGAATTAGGCTACGGACGCGAATACCGCTACGCCCACGACGAACCAAACGCCTACGCCGCCGGCGAAAGCTATATGCCCGACGGCTTGGACGAACCGGATTTCTACCAACCCGTCCCGCGCGGGCTGGAAATCAAAATCGGCGAAAAGCTGGAATGGTTGAAATCGCTGGATGAAGAAGCGTTGAATAAACAGAAGTAAATGGTGTCTCACATTTCAGACGACCTGTTTCACAACGACGGTCAAATGCTTGTATTGTCAAGCTAATTTGGCTACAATCCGATTTTCCTTTTTCTTGCCGAATAATCGAACACAGAAAAAATCGCGGCTGCTGAACCCGATTTCCGAAACAAAGTTAGAAAGCAGATAATGGACAATTTAGACCAAAGTCGCAGCCGTGCATGGCGGCGGCATCAGGTAAAACGACCCAGCCATCGCGTACACGGTAAAGACCCTTCTGAGGGTAAGCCCGAGAAAAAGTGGGATTTGATGTATTTCCGCAGGAATAAAGTCAAACGCGCGCAAAAACTGGGCTTTGTTTACCCCTTCAGGCAGCATGAATTTGAAGCCGAATGGTTTGATTAACTTAAAAAACGCATTTCGACTCAATCGAGATGATTTTCACAAGGCGGATATTTTTTTCCGCCTTTTTTAATTTCTATGAACGCACTTTTTATTTGCAGCCGCAACCAATGGCGCAGCCCCACCGCTGAAGCGGTATTCCGACGCTATCCGAACGTACAGACCCGTTCCGCAGGTACAAGCCCTAATGCACGGCACACGGTTTCCATCAACGACATTACATGGGCGGATAAGGTGTTTGTGATGGAACAAAAGCATAAAAACCGCCTGTCCGCGCAGTTTTCCCGCGCTTTGCAGCATAAGGAAATCATCGTTTTGGACATTCCTGACGATTACCGCTATATGGACGAAGAATTGATTGAAATATTGAAAGAAAGCGTCGAGCCGTATTTGTCTGACAGCTAGTCTATATAGTGGATTAACTTTAAATCAGAACAAGGAGACGAAGCCGCAGACAGTACAAATAGTACGGAACCGATTCACTTGGTGCTTCAGCACCTTAGAGAATCGTTCTCTTTGAGCTAAGGCGAGATAACGCCGTACTGGTTTAAAGTTAATCCACTATAATGTTTTGAATAAACGAAGGTAAAGAGCATGGATAAGGTTTCAGACGACCCAAAACGTCGTCTGAAAATCCAATCATCGAAAAAACCGGATTCCCATCAAAGGAATCCGGTTTGTTTTATTCCAAACTTAGAAATTCATTCTCACGCCTAGACAGACGGAGCGTCCCGGCAGCGGGGCGGTAATCGACCAAAACACGGCGTGCGTCAGGGCGATGCCGATGCGGCTGATGAGCAGGATTTCGAAACTTCGGGCGAAATAGGAAACGATGTGGCTGAGGGTAAAGAACGCGAAGAGGATGAGCAGCAGCTTTCGGCGTTCGATGTTTTTCGTTGCCAGCATCAGCGGCAGCGACAGCAGCGCGACAATCCAGGCATACACGGTAATCATGATGCCGACTTCGGTCGGCGGCATATTGAAGGTCGCGCCGATGTCGCTCAATAGGGCAATCGGGATATATTCGGTGGTGTTGAAAATGAATGCGCCAACTGCCAGGGCGATGACGCTTAGCCATTGCTTGTTTGTGTTTGCTGACATTGGGGTTTCCCTTTTTATATTTGTCTTCAAAAATTTATCGATTTTGTAATTATACTACTTTCAGATGACCTTCCTACTGCGACGACACAAAATTCCGCCCTAGACGCTCCCGCATCATCGGCATACAATCTTTGCATGAACACCAAACGCCCCAAGCTCTCCCATTTTGCCCATATTTACGGCATGAACGGGCAATTCATCCTGTTGGAACAGCATTCCGAGTGGATGCCGGTCAACGATGCCGACTACGACAATGCGCCTGCATTGCCGGAGGGGTTCGTGTTTGCGGATGAAGCGTTCTATACGACCGACGGCAGCGTGCCGCCGCTCATCCTGCCCGACAACATCAAAATCTTCAACGAAGAAGCGCGCAAACTCGAACGCCGCAGGCTCGATGCGCTGGCTTTGGAAGAGTTGGGCAAAAACCTCGCCGCCGCCCAAGCCGAGACCGACCTCGAAGCCCTGCTTGAAAAAATCGAATTTCATTTGAAACAAGACAATCTGTTCAAATAAAACTTTTCAGACGACCCTCCAAGCAGCAAAGGTGTCGTCTGAAAGATAAAATCGTTGACAATCCAAACCGATTTGGTACATTGTTCAACACTTATCAATCCCCGTTTCCCAACCGACAAAGGAGTCGAGAAGATGTTTTCAAAAAGCGTCAACCTAGCCCAATATGATCCGGAGCTGGCAGCCGCCATTGCCCAAGAAGACCAACGCCAGCAAGACCACGTCGAACTGATTGCTTCCGAAAACTACGTCAGTTGCGCCGTGATGGAGGCACAAGGTTCGCAATTGACCAACAAATACGCCGAAGGCTACCCCGGCAAACGCTACTACGGCGGCTGCGAATACGTCGATATCGTCGAACAGCTGGCAATCGACCGCGTCAAAGAACTCTTCGGTGCAGAATACGCCAACGTCCAACCCCATTCCGGCTCCCAAGCCAATCAAGCCGTGTACGCCTCCGTCCTCAAACCCGGCGACACCATCCTCGGCATGAGCCTCGCCCACGGCGGACACCTGACCCACGGTGCCAGCGTCAACATTTCCGGCAAACTCTACAACGCCATTACCTACGGCTTGGATGAAAACGAAGTCCTCGATTACGCCGAAGTCGAACGCCTCGCGCTCGAACACAAACCCAAAATGATCGTTGCCGGCGCATCTGCCTACGCACTGCAAATCGACTGGGCGAAATTCCGCGAAATCGCCGACAAAGTCGGTGCCTACCTTTTCGTCGATATGGCGCACTACGCAGGTCTGATTGCCGGCGGCGAATACCCCAACCCCGTCCCATTCTGCGACTTCGTGACCACCACCACCCACAAAACCCTGCGCGGCCCGCGCGGCGGCGTGATTTTGTGCCGCGACAACACGCATGAAAAAGCGTTGAACTCTTCCATCTTCCCAAGCCTGCAAGGCGGCCCGCTGATGCACGTCATCGCCGCCAAAGCCGTTGCGTTCAAAGAAGCCCTGCAACCCGAGTTCAAAGAATACGCGAAACAGGTGAAAATCAACGCCGCAGCGATGGCGGAAGAATTGGTCAAACGCGGTTTGCGCATCGTTTCCGGCCGCACCGAAAGCCACGTTTTCCTCGTTGACCTGCAACCGATGAAAATCACCGGCAAAGCCGCCGAAGCCGCATTGGGCAAAGCAAACATCACCGTCAACAAAAACGCCATTCCGAATGACCCGGAAAAACCGTTCGTTACCTCCGGTATCCGCATCGGCTCCGCCGCCATGACCACGCGCGGCTTTAACGAAGCCGACGCCCGAGTCCTCGCCAACCTCGTTGCCGATGTTTTGGCAAATCCTGAAGACGAAGCGAATTTGGCAAACGTCCGCAAACAAATCACCGCGCTTTGCGACAAATATCCCGTTTACGGCGCGTAATCGGCTTGCCCGTTTAAGCATCTTGTCACACGGAAAGGTCGTCTGAAAATCTTGAAAAAGGGTTTTCAGACGACCTTATTTGTTCATTTCAGACTACAATACCGAATTAAATTCTCTCATCAACCCGACGAACTCCGTCTCATCATAAAAGCAAGGAATACCCATGCATACCGAAGCCGTTTTAACCGTATTGAAAAACCTGCAAAACCAAATCTGCACCGCGCTTGAGCAAGAAGACGGCGGGGCGGTGTTTGCGCGTGAAGAATGGACGGGCAAGTTGGGCGTGGGCGAAACCCGCGTATTGAAAAACGGCGCGGTATTCGAGCAGGCGGGCGTGAATTTTTCGCATGTGAAGGGCAGTAAAATGCCCGTTTCGGCAACGGCGCACCGCCCTGAACTGGCGGGCGCGGCGTTTGAGGCGATGGGCGTGTCGCTGGTGATTCATCCGAAAAATCCGTATGTACCGACCAGCCATGCGAACGTGCGCTTTTTTATCGCGTATCCGGAAGGCGGCGAGCCTGTGTGGTGGTTCGGCGGCGGCTTTGATTTGACGCCGTTTTATCCGTTTGAAGAAGATATTTTGCATTGGCACACGGTCGCGCGGGACGTGTGCGCGCCGTTTGGGGAAGCGGTTTATCCCGAGTTCAAAAAATGGTGCGACGAGTATTTTTACCTGAAACACCGCGGCGAAACGCGCGGCGTGGGCGGTTTGTTTTTCGACGATTTGAACCGCTGGAATTTCGACACCTGCCTGAATTTCATCAAGGCGGTCGGCGAAGGCTACATCGAAGCGTATTTGCCGATTGTGGCGAAACGCAAAAACACGCCGTACGGCGAACGCGAACGCGATTTCCAGCTTTACCGGCGCGGGCGTTATGTGGAATTTAATTTGGTTTGGGACAGGGGTACGCTGTTCGGCCTGCAAAGCGGCGGGCGCACGGAAAGTATTTTGATGTCTATGCCGCCTTTGGTGCGTTTCGAGTATCAATACGCGCCGGAAGAAGGTTCGCCCGAAGCGCGGCTGAACGAGTTTCTCACCGCCCGCGACTGGCTCTCGGAGATGCAATAATGGCGGATAAACAAAAGCCCGACGCCCATCCTTCGGATAAATTCATCCTTGCCATGATTGTCATGGCGGTGTTCCTGGTGATCATCATCGGCAGCGGATTTATCGCCGTAGAATATTTCAAGGCGCATCCCGAAGTGTTTGAATTGAAGCCGCCTGCAAAATAGTTTAGGAAGAAAGACAAAAGGTCGTCTGAAACTTTTCAGACGACCTTTTTCAGCTTTAAAACCCTGGTTTACAAAACAGCCAAAGCCGCGTCGTAATTAGGCTCGTTGGCAATTTCAGCAACCAGTTCGCTGTGCAGGACTTTGTCGTTTTCGTCCAAAACCACAACGGCACGCGCAGTCAGTCCGCGCAACGGGCTGTCGGTCAGGGTGACGCCGTAATCGGCGGCAAAGCTGCTGCGGAATGTGGACAGGTTTACCACATTGTTCAAACCTTCCGCGCCGCAGAAACGGGCTTGGGCAAACGGCAGGTCGGCTGAAATGCACAATACGACCGCGTTGTCCAAAGAAGACGCGCGTTGGTTAAAGGTACGCACGGATTGGGCGCACACGCCGGTATCGATGCTCGGGAAAATGTTCAACACTTTGCGCTTGCCCGCAAAGTCCGCCAAAGTTTTGTCGGACAGATCAGCAGCGGTCAGACTGAACGCAGGCGCGGTTTGACCGACGGCGGGCAGGTCGCCGGAAGTGTTGACAGGGTTGTCGTGGAAGGTAATTTGAGCCATAAGGATTTCCTTTTTTAGGTTGACGAAAAATATTGACGAGGATAGAAGGTTTTTATCTATTTGCCAAGTGATACATAATTAAAGGCAATATGCTCAAATCAGGTCGTCTGAAAATTTTCAGACGACCTATTTTACATGCAGCGGATGCCCGTTCATACCCACAGCCAAGCCCAAACGCTGCGTCCTTCGCCTTGCAGCAAGACCAGCGTTCGGCAGGCGGAGGCTGTGTTCATACATTCCAGCCCGATGCCGTGTGCGGCAAGTTCGGCGGCGATTTTCAGGTGGAGAAACTGCTGCTTCTCTCCTGTGCCGATGATGATGACTTCGGGCAAACCGTCCGACTCGGAGGTCGTCTGAAACAGGTCGGCGGCAGTCAGTTCGGACGGCGTTTGCACGTTCATTGCTTCGATTTTGCCGTTGCGCCAGATGATGGGTGTGGTGTAGGTTTTGCCGCCCGCTTCGATTGCGCCCGCCCGATAAGCGGTCAGGCTTAGGGTTTCATCGGTTTTGTTTTCTTCAATCAGCATTTTTCTTCCGTTTCTTTCTCGGCTTGATATATCAATTTCAAACAGGCTTGCCGCCCTTTCGCCGCGTTCCGTAAAAAAGGTGCAAAATCAGGCAATTTCAGGTAGGATGGGCGACTTTAGCCTGCGCCTTCCGCCCTTGCAAAATCAGCATTATATCAATCTGCGGCGGCGGTGCGTTTCGGGCTTTCTGAATTTCTGTTTTTACTTTTTGATTTAAGAGAATCGGCTCACAAGGAGGCACAATGAAGCCAGTAAACATCGGTCTTTTAGGTTTAGGTACGGTTGGCGGCGGTACGGCTGCCGTGTTGCAGGACAATGCGGCGGAAATCAGCCGCCGTTTGGGACGCGAAGTGCGCATCAGTGCCGTATGCGACTTGAGCGAAGAAAAAGCCCGCCAAATCTGCCCGTCCGCAGCCTTCGTCAAAGACCCGTTCGAACTGGTCGCGCGTGAAGACGTCGATGTCGTCGTCGAATTGTTCGGCGGTACCGGCATCGCCAAAGATGCCGTGTTGAAAGCCATTGAAAACGGCAAACACATCGTTACCGCCAACAAAAAACTGCTCGCCGAATACGGCAACGAAATCTTCCCGCTAGCGGAAGAAAAAAACGTCATGGTGCAATTTGAAGCGGCTGTGGCAGGCGGCATCCCGATTATCAAAGCCCTGCGCGAAGGCCTCGCCGCCAACCGCATCCGCAGCATCGCCGGCATCATCAACGGCACCAGCAACTTCATCCTCTCCGAAATGCGTGAAAAAGGCAGCGCGTTTGCCGACGTATTGAAAGAAGCACAAGCATTGGGCTACGCCGAAGCCGATCCGACCTTCGACATCGAAGGCAACGACGCAGGCCACAAAATTACCATCATGAGCGCGCTGGCATTCGGTACGCCGATGAACTTCCCCGCCTGCTACCTCGAAGGCATCAGCAAACTCGACAGCCGCGACATCAAATACGCCGAAGAACTCGGCTACCGCATCAAACTTTTGGGCATTACCCGCAAAACCGACAAAGGCATCGAATTGCGCGTCCATCCGACCCTGATCCCCGAAAGCCGCCTCTTGGCAAACGTCAACGGCGTGATGAACGCCGTGCGCGTCAACGCCGATATGGTCGGCGAAACCTTATATTACGGCGCAGGCGCGGGCGCATTGCCGACCGCTTCCGCCGTGGTCGCCGACATCATCGACATCGCCCGCCTGATTGAAGCCGATATCGACCACCGCGTGCCGCATCTGGCGTTCCAGCCCGCCCAAGTCCAAGCGCAAACCATCCTGCCTATGGACGAAATCACCAGCAGCTACTACCTGCGCGTCCAAGCCAAAGACGAACCGGGCACGCTGGGGCAAATCGCCGCGCTTTTGGCAAAAGAAAACGTGTCCATCGAAGCCTTAATCCAAAAAGGCGTGATCGACCAAACCACCGCCGAAATCGTGATTCTGACCCACAGCACGGTCGAGAAAAACATCAAGCGCGCCATTGCCGCCATCGAAGCATTAAGCTGCGTGGAGAAACCGATCACCATGATCCGCATGGAAAGCCTGCATGACTGAGCCGAAAAACGAAATGTCCGCCGAAGAGCAGGCCGCGGCGCGTAAAAAAGCGAAAGCCAAAATCCGCACCATCCGCATTTGGGCGTGGGTCATTTTGGCGCTGCTCGCCGCGACCGCCCTGCTCTCCCAATGCGCCATGTCCAAACCGCAGGCAAAGCAGAACATCTTTGAGTCTTGCGTGAAAAACATCCCCTTTGCCGAAAAATGGCAAAACGATTTGAAAGAAAGGGGCTTGGATTCAAACAACAGCAAACTCGCCACCGATTACTGCACCTGTATGTGGGACAAGCCTTTGGACAAACTTTCCGAAGAGCAAATCCGTTCATTGGGCAAACTCAGCCCGCAAGAACAGCTCGACCTGCTCGGCGGCGCGCAAGCGTTTGAAGATCGCGACAGGCAGTGTGTGGCAGGTTTGAAGGCGGAATAATCCGGCTTTGACATGGCAAAAAGGTCGTCTGAAAAAACTCCGTTTGGTGTTTTCAGACGACCTTTTCTCATATAGGCAGGCATCACTCCGCCCCTTCACGGTATAATCAGCCCATATCACTTCACAACAAGGAACACACAAGATGGATTGGAAAGGACGCGAACAGAGTCAAAACGTAGAAGACCGACGCGGCAGCAGCGGTGGAGGCGGGAAAGCGCCCGGCATCCTCGGCATCATCGTCGTTTTGGTCGGCGCTTATTACGGCGTCGATTTGAGCGGCTTGGTCGGCACGCCTTCCATGGGTCCAGGCTCGACCCAAACTTCCCAGCTCAAGCCTCAGGAAGAAGCCGAGTTGAACGAACTCGCCCGCGTCGTCCTCGCCGATACAGAAAAAGCTTGGGGAAGCTATTTCAAGCAACACGGACAAAATTACACCCCGACCACGCTGGTGTTATACAACGGCGGTACATCCACCGCCTGCGGCATGGGTCAATCGGCGATGGGTCCATTTTACTGCCCGGGCGACCAAAAAGTCTATCTCGACTTAGACTTTTATAGAGATATGCAGACCAAACTCAACTCCGCCAGCGATGCTGCGTTTGCCTACGTCATCGCACACGAAGTCGGACACCACGTTCAAAAACTGCTCGGCATCCTGCCCAAAGTCCACAAAATACAGCAGCAGGTCGGCAAAAAAGAAGCCAATGCCCTTTCCGTCAAACTCGAATTGCAGGCAGACTGTTTCGCGGGCATTTGGGGGCATTACGCCGTCAACAATAATATCTTCAAAGCCGAAGACATCACCAAAGCCATGCTGGCTGCCGAATCCGTCGGCGACGACCGCCTGCAGAAAGAGGGGCAGGGCTATGTCGTTCCCGACAGCTTTACACACGGCTCGTCCGAACAGCGCATGGCATGGCTCAAACGCGGTTTGGACAGCGGCGACATCAACCAATGCAACACTTTCGGTAACTGATTGAAACCGCAGTAAATGTTATTTGATGTAACCTCCAAAGGTCGTCTGAAAGCCTTCAGACGACCTTTGCCTATGTTAGAATAAGCCCGTTTTCCATTCACAATCACAAAGGAAACCATCATGGCAAATATTGCCCGCGACATCTTCAAAGCCTACGACATCCGAGGCATTGTCGGCAAAACCCTGACCAACGAAGCCGCCTACCTTATCGGCAAAGCCATCGCCACCCGAGCCGCCGAAAAAGGCATCACCCGCATCGCACTCGGACGCGACGGACGCTTGAGCGGTCCCGAATTGATGGAACACATCCAACGCGGCTTTACCGACAGCGGCATTGACGTCCTCAATGTCGGCATGGTCGCCACCCCCATGCTTTATTTCGCCGCCATCAACGAATGCGGTGGCAGCGGCGTGATGATTACCGGCAGCCACAACCCCCCCGATTACAACGGCTTCAAAATGATGCTCGGCGGCGACACCCTCGCAGGCGAAGCCATCCAAGAGTTGCTCGCCCTGATTGAAGCCGACAAACTGACCGCTTCCGATAAAAAAGGCAGCGTAACCGAAAAAGACATCTCCGGCGAATACCACAACCACATCGTCGGCCACGTCAAACTCAAACGCCCCATGAAAATCGCCATCGACGCGGGCAACGGCGTAGGCGGCGCATTCGCAGGCAAACTCTACAAAGGTTTGGGCAACGAAGTGACCGAACTTTTCTGCGAAGTGGACGGCACTTTCCCCAACCACCATCCCGACCCTTCCAAACCGAAAAACCTGCAAGATTTGATTGCCGCACTGAAAAACAGCGACGCCGAAATCGGCTTGGCTTTTGACGGCGATGCCGACCGCTTGGGCGTCGTGACCAAAGACGGCAACATTATTTATCCCGACCGCCAACTCATGCTGTTCGCCCAAGACGTTTTGAGCCGCAACCCCGGCGCGAAAGTCATCTTCGACGTCAAATCCACCCGTCTGCTGGCTCCGTGGATTAAAGAACACGGCGGCGAACCCGTCATGGAAAAAACCGGTCACAGCTTCATCAAGTCCGCCATGAAAAAAACCGGCGCGCTGGTTGCCGGCGAAATGAGCGGACACGTCTTCTTCAAAGAACGCTGGTTCGGCTTCGACGACGGTCTGTATGCCGGCGCGCGCCTCTTGGAAATCCTGTCTGCCTTCGACAATCCGTCTGAAGTCTTGAACAGCCTGCCGCAAAGCATTTCCACGCCCGAACTCAACATCGACCTGCCCGAAGGCAGCAACGGCCATCAGGTTATCGACGAACTCGCCGCCAAAGCCAAGTTCTACGGTGCGACCGAAATCATCACCATCGACGGCCTGCGCGTAGAATTCCCCGACGGCTTCGGTCTGATGCGCGCTTCCAATACCACGCCGATTTTGGTGTTGCGCTTCGAGGCGGATTCCGACGAAGCCATCGAGCGGATTCAAAACCAGTTCAAAGCCGTCATCGAAAGCAATCCCGCGCTGAAATGGCCGCTGTAAACGGTTAACGCTTTAAAGCTCAAAAAGGTCGTCTGAAAACGAGTATTGTACGTTTTCAGACGACCTTTTCTATCTGTCCATACAAAATTCAGCTTTATTTCAACCCCTTCAAATACCCGCCGCCTTTGCAGGAATATTCTGCGCAATCCGAATCATCGGCTATTTTGCAGGCTTGGTCGCAGTATTTTTTGCTTTCTCCAAACCGTCGGCAGCGATACGCAATAAAACCACCAATTTCATTGAAAAAAATTTCTTATCTATTCATGTTTTGCCAATCCGAAAGATGATAGCCATATCGTCTGAAATCCAACCCCATCACCATTTCTCTCCCCCTCTCCCAATCCAGAATATAACGAAATCGCATTAAATTAAAACCAAGCATTCTTTCCGTTTTTCAGACGACCTGTTTACAGTATCGCCACTGTTTTCAGAAAAATCACCATTCAACCAAACAATTAAAGCCGCGCAGGCAAACGTTCTGCCTCAAGCAGCCGTCCGCACAAAGGAACCGACATGACCCCAGCCAACCCGCTTCCCATCGAACTTTCCGCACAACTCGCCGCCCTCTCGCCTACACAACTCGCTTGGCTTTCCGGCTACTGCTGGGCGCAAAGTCAAGGCGCAGCGGGCAGTTTGGGTGTTTCCGCCGCTCTCGCCGTTGCAGCCCCCGCGCGACGCGTGTTGGTCTTATCAGCCTCGCAAACGGGTAATGCGCGCGGCGTTGCCGAATCTTTACACGCTAAACTTAAAGCCGCCGGTGTCGAAGCCGTGTTGAGCAGCGCGGGGGACTTCAAAAGCAAAACCCTGCCCGATGAAGACATCGTGTTGTTGGTAACGTCCACACAAGGCGAGGGCGAGCCGCCCGAAGAAGCGCTGCCGCTGTATAAATTCGTCTTCGGCAAAAAGGCCCCCGATTTGGGCAAACTCACTTTCGCCGTTTTAGGTTTGGGCGATTCCTCCTATCCCAATTTCTGCCAAGCGGGCAAGGACTTTGACGCCAAATTCGCCGAACTGGGCGCACGTCGTCTGAACGACTTGGGCATCTGCGATTTAGAGTTTCAAAGCGCTGCCGATGCTTGGGTCAAAGCCGTTGTCCCCAAAGTTGCCGAGCTTGCTGCCCAAGCTGCTGCGCCTACCGCCACACCAGCCACAAACCAAACCGCTGGCACTGTCTATACCAAAGACAAACCCTATACCGCCACCCTGTCCGTCCGCCAAAAAATCACGTCCCGTTCCGCCGAGAAAGACGTGGAACACATCGAAATCGACCTGTCCGGCTCCGGACTGCACTATCAAGCAGGTGACGCATTGGGCGTACTCCCGCTCAACGATTCGGCTTTGGTTCAAGAAATCCTCGATTTGCACCAATTAAGCGGAGAAGAAAAAGTCCGACTTTCAGACGACCTCGAAACCGACATCCGCACCGCCCTGACCGAGTCCGCAGACATCACGCAAAACACGCCGGCACTCGTGCAGCAGTACGCCGAATTGTCCGGCAGCGAAGCACTCAAAACCACAGCCTCCGACAAAACCCGCTTGGACGCCTACCTCGCCGCCACCCCGCCCGTCGGCGTCTTCACCGCCCACCCCCATCCGTTGGACGCACAAACCCTGTTCCAACTGTTCCGCCCGCAAACTCCGCGCCTTTACTCCATCGCCTCCGCACAAGACGAAGTGGGCGAAGAAGTACACCTGACCGTCGGCGTCGTCCGCTTCGAACACCACGGCAGCACCTACACCGGCGCAGCCTCAGGCTATCTGGGCGAACGCCTTGAAGAAGGCGGCGAAGTACGCGTCTTCGTCGAACCCAACCCCAACTTCCGCCTGCCCGCCGACGGCAACACCCCCGTCATCATGATAGGCGCAGGTACAGGCATCGCCCCCTTCCGCGCCTTCATGCAGCAACGCGCCGCCAACGGCGACAGTGGCAAAAACTGGCTCATCTTCGGCAACCAACGCCTCACCGACGACTTCCTCTACCAGCTTGAATGGAGCGACTACCGCAAAGACGGCATCCTCACCCGCGCCGACTTGGCATGGAGCAGACAAGGCGAACACAAAGTCTATGTCCAACACAAAATCGCCGAACACGCCGCCGAAGTTTGGAACTGGCTGCAACAAGGCGCACACCTCTACGTCTGCGGCGACGCCACCCGCATGGCACGCGACGTAGAAACCGCCCTGCTCGACGTCATCGAAACCCAAGGCAAACTCAGTCGCGACGATGCCGAAGACTATCTCAACGAAATGCGCGAAGACAAACGCTACCAACGCGACGTTTATTGATACCTGCCCAAACAAAAGGTCGTCTGAAAAGCCCAAATCAGGTTTTCAGACGACCTTGGATTCGGATTTCAAGTGCAACACTATGGTACTAGTGGTTTGAACAGATTCAAGAATAAAACACTTGGCGTTTCGTAGCCAAGTGTTT
>ERZ772974.592-NODE-592-length-26015-cov-58.723498_pt1 | contig 26015 bp, 19 predicted proteins | sample MGYA00580671_ERZ772974 | MGnify/ENA primary metagenome ERZ772974 (study PRJEB29015, sample SAMEA2738065) | human oral metagenome | biome: human oral; feature: human-associated habitat; material: saliva | place: China | collected 2218 ... | reverse complement strand
TCTCGCGACCGATGTAGGGGGCGAGGTCGCGGACGCGACGCATCTCGACGAGGGAAGCGGGCAGGAAGCCACGCAGACCGATGTCGAGGATCAGGCCGCCCTTGACGACCTCGATGACGGTGCCGGTGACGACGCCGTCCTCTTCCTTGACCTTTTCGATCTTGCCCCACGCACGCTCGTACTGAGCGCGCTTCTTCGACAGGAGGAGGCGGCCTTCCTTGTCTTCCTTCTGGAGGACGAGCGCCTCGATCTGGTCGCCCACGGCGACAACGTCGTCGGGGTTGACGTCGTGCTTGATGGACAGCTCGCGAGAGAGGATGACACCCTCGGTCTTGTAGCCGATGTCAAGGAGGACCTCGTCGTGGTCGACCTTGACGACAGTGCCCTCGACGATGTCGCCATCGTTGAAGTACTTGATGGTCTCGTCGATGGCTGCGATCAGGTCTGCTTCCGAACCAATGTCGTTGATAGCGACCTGCGGCGTATTCGTGGTCATGTAGTAGTTTCTCCGAAACGGACTGGATAGTAGATGGACAGTTCCAGCGCCTGCGGACGAATGCGGATGCACCTGTCCCTAGGCACCGTGGTCCAGTTTAGCAGCCTTGGACGCGCAAATGTGACGAATGTAGCGCCACTTTACGTGGCGTGCGTCGCCAAGTCGGCGCCTAATGGGCGGCGAGCTGCCACGACGCGCCGATGCCGACGGCGACGTCCAGGGGGACGGACAGCGTGACAGGCGACGCCATCTTGGCCCGGACGAGCTCTTCGACGGCCTTCTCCTCGCCGGGGGCGACCTCGAGGAGGAGTTCGTCGTGGATCTGCACGAGGAGGCGCGAGGCCAATCCGGCCTCGCTCAGCGCGGAGGCGACGTCCAGCATGGCGATTTTGACGATGTCGGCGGCGCTGCCCTGAATGGGCGCGTTGAGCGCGGCGCGTTCGGCCATTTCTCGGCGCTGGCGGTTCGTCGAGCGCAGGTCGGGCAGGTAGCGGCGGCGTCCGAACATGGTCTGCGTGTAGCCGTCGGCGCGGGCCTGGGTGACGAGGCCCTCGAGGTAGTCTCGGACTTTGCCGAAGCGCTCGAAGTAGCGTTCTCGCAGGGCTGCCGCCTCGGGGACGGGGATGCCGAGCTGGGCGGCCAGCCCGTAGGAGGACAGGCCATAGGCGAGGCCGTAGGAGGTGGCTTTGATGCGCGAGCGCTCCTCGCCGGTGACGTCGGCGACGGGCGTGCCGAAGACCATGGATGCCATGGTGCGGTGCAGGTCCTCGCCGGAGTTGAAGGCCTCGATGAGCGCCTCATCTCCGGAGAGGTGGGCCATGAGGCGCATTTCGATCTGCGAGTAGTCGGCGCTCATGAGGGACTCGAAGCCCTCGCCGGCGACGAAGGCGCCGCGGATACGCATACCGTCTGCACTTCGCGCAGGAATATTCTGCAGGTTCGGGTCGGAGGAGGCCAGGCGTCCGGTGGCAGCGGCAACCTGGGAGAAGGTCGAGTGGATGCGGGAATCGGATGCGATGGTGGCGGACAGCGAATCCACCATCTGCTTGAGCTTGATGCGATCGCGGTGGGTGAGGAGGAATCCGAGGAAGTCGTGCCCCGCTCCCCCGCGCTCCTCAGTTTTGGCCCACAGGTCGGCCAGCGCGTCGGCGTTCGTCGTATAGCCAGTCTTCGTTTTCTTCGTCTTAGGCAGGCCAAAGTGGTCGAAGAGAATCTCCTGAAGCTGCTTAGGGCTGGAGAGGTTGACTTCGCGTCCGGCGGCCATCCAGGCTCCTTCACGCGCGGCATCGACGGCCTTGCCGAGTTCAGTTGACAGACCGTCAAGAACGTCCGAGTCCGCGGCGATACCGATAGTCTCCATCTCTTCCAGCAGAATCGACAGGGGCATCTCCATGTCGACGAGGAGTGACGTCTCCCCTCTCTCATCGAGGGTTGCGCGCAGTTTGTGGGCCAGCGGGTGGAGCGCGGCGGCCAGGCGGCCCGCGCGCACCTGCGCGGCGCTGGGACCGGCGCCGATCTCATCCATGTCGAAGAGGGCGTCAGCTGCACGCGTCTCTTCCTCAAGAACGAGACCGAGTACGCGGGAGACAACGTCCTCAAGCTTGTGTGAACGCTGATCGGGGTGGGCAAGGTAGGCCGCAAGCATCGTGTCGAAGCCGACCTCACCGAGCGTCCAGCCGCGCGCCGCCAGGGCGTGTCTCGTTCCCTTCGCGTCGTGAACGATCAGGGACGAGGCCTGGGCAAGAACGTCGGCCACAGCCCGCTCCTGCGCTGGGCTGAGTTCGGCGGTGTCAACAACGAGCGCGTCATTGGTACCAGCGAGGACGAGGCGCGAGACGTCGCCGCGGGTCGGTCGTACATCGCCTTCGATAAGGAGAGCGAGGGGCGCTCGCGCTGAGGTCCAAGCAGTGATGTCACACGAGGCGTCGGCGAGATGAACCTCAATCTGCGCCTCAGACGCGGAGGATTCCACGGCCTCGACAATTGGCCTGTCCCTCATGCCGATGCCCGAGACCTCACGGACCTTTGCGCGCAGGTGAGCGAATTCGAGGGAGTCGAAGAGCCGGTCAACAGCAGCCAGGTTCGTCGGGCGCCGGGCCAGATCAGCGGGACCGACTTCTAAGTCCATGTCGGTCAAGAGTCGGTTGAGGCGACGATTACGTATGACGTCGTCCATGTGCTCGCGCAGGGCCGCCCCTCGCTTACCACCGATCTCGTCGGCGCGCGCTAGGAGATTGTCCAGCCCGTCGTACTTGTTGATCCATTGGGCGGCTGTCTTAGGCCCCACTCCGGGCACGCCCGGCAGGTTATCCGACGTCTCCCCGACAATCGCCGCAATCTCCGGGTAGCGCTGTGGAGGCACCCCGTACTTCGCTTCGACTGCCGCAGGCGTCATTCGGCGCAGGTCGCCAGGAGTCGCGCCCGGGTACAGCACGGTGACGTTATCCGTCACCGTCTGGAACGAATCGCGGTCACCGGAGACAACAAGGACGGTCGCGCCTTCATGGCCCGCCCGGTAAGCCAGAGTCGCTAGGATGTCGTCCGCCTCGAAGCCTTCGCGCGAGAGCGACACAATGCCCATCGCATCCAAAACTTCCCGTATCAGCTCCACCTGTCCCTTGAATTCCTCGGGAGTCGCATCACGTGTCCCCTTGTACTCTGGGTATTCTTCGGTCCTAAATGAGTGCCGCGACACGTCAAAGGCCACCGCCACATGCGTCGGTCGCTCCGTCTGAAGTAGGCGCGTGAGCATTGACACGAAGCCGTACACCGCGTTCGTATGTTGCCCAGTCGCAGTTACGAAGTTATCCGCGGGGAGCGCATAGAACGCACGAAACGCCATCGAATGGCCGTCAATAATCAGCACAGTGTCACTCACACATGACACCCTAGATGCCATGACACACGATCACCAGACGAAACACACCATAGCGTCCACGCCTGATCCCCTCGCCCGGGGCGGTTGGGTGGGTGCCCACTGGCCAGGGACACTCATGGAAGTCACCGGCATGGAAGTGCTCGAGCACACGGCTGCGCGCACGGTGATCTCGATGCCCATTGACGGCAACCGTCAGAGCGCCGGAATCCTCCACGGTGGAGCATCGGCTGCCCTCGCTGAGACCGCAGCCTCCTTCGCAGCTCAGATTCACGCGCGCGAGACAAACCCCGGCAAGCAAGCCTACGCGGTCGGCACCGAGCTCAACGCCTCTCACATCGCCGCCGGGCGCAGCGGAATCGTCACTGCGACAGCGACGGCGGTGCACCTGGGTCGTTCTTCGACCGTACACACCGTGGAGATCCGCGATGAGGCCAACCACCTCGTTTCGGTGGCACGCGTCACCAATCGCATCCTGGTGCGTTCCGCGCACGCCTGACACCTCGGTGGGGACTGATCTTGGGACAGTGAAGGCGGGGAGATCCTATGACTCTCCCCGCCTTCACACTCATGTGTTCGATCAGTCGTCGACCTGGTTGATGACAGCGTCAGCGACCTCTCGCATAGAGAGGCGACGATCCATTGATGTCTTCTGAATCCAGCGGAACGCCTCCGGCTCACTCATACCCATGTTCTTCATGAGCAGTCCCTTCGCTCGGTCCACGCGCTTGCGGGTCTCGAAGCGATCAGTCAGATCGGCGATCTGATCCTCAAGGGACTCAATCTCAGCGTGACGCGACAGGGCGATCTCAACAGCGGGAATCAGGTCGGAGGGACTAAAAGGCTTAACGACATAGGCCATCGCACCGGCGTCCCGCGCGCGCTCAACGAGTTCGGTCTGCGAGAATGCGGTCAGCATCACCACCGCACAGGAAAGTTCCTGCAAAATCTTCTCGGCTGCTGTGATGCCATCCATCTTCGGCATCTTGACATCCATCACACAAAGATCAGGCTCGAGCTCCAGGGCCAGCTCGACAGCCTCTTCGCCATCGGCAGCTTCGCCGACGACTTCAAACCCCGCCTGGGTTAGAGTCTCAACGATGTCGAGACGAATCAGCCCTTCGTCCTCAGCGACGAGAACGCGACGTGGTTCAGCCTGCTGTTCAGTCATTGTCATATTCCTCAGTTTGATCGGTGTGCTCAGCTGCTCTATCCTGGGTTTCGCACAAGCGAAAGCCCCGATAGCCCAACTGGCAGAGGCGGTCGGCTCAAACCCGGCTTGTTGTGGGTTCGAATCCCACTCGGGGTACCACCATTGGAGTACGTCACTAATGGTACCGGCAAACAGGTACCGACGCGACGCTGTGACCATTATTGATACGAGTATGTTTCGCGTACGAACGGGGGCCGACAAGCAACGCTTGTCGGCCCCCACCGTATCTCTCAGGCGACGACGCTCAGCTCCAGTCCGAGGTACTCAGCTGCCGCCCCCCTACGGGTCGGCTCGTCGAGATCGGCGATCGCCTGCTTGACTCTCGTATCATGGAAGTCAGCAAACCACGGCTCAACGGCTCGCGAGAGCTGCGCGACCTCCAAGTTGTTGGCCACGCGGCCAAACAGAGTGTCGTGGACCGACACGGTCCGGATATTCGTATTCATTTCTTCCTCCTTCTTCAATTGTGGGCGCGCGGAAACGTGCTTTGATCGCACTGGCATTCCGCTGAGCGCCCGCAGCAAGCTGCTGCTCTAGCCGCACCGTCGTTGGTGCACCCACACACGTCTTAACGCGTATCCGAGTACTCTATTCCACCGATTTAGTTTTGTCCACATGAATGTACAGAAGGTCCAACAAACGACAGTGGTGGGGTGCCGACCGAGTCGGCACCCCACCACGAGCGCGTCTCACACTTAGCGAGTCCCACCAATTGCGTAATCGGCCTCGTCTCCAACTTCGTGAATACGCAGCATGTTAGAGGAACCGGGGATGCCGGGCGGCATGCCGGCGACGATGACGAGCTGTTCGCCAATCTCAGCCAACCGGGCGGACTGCACAACTTGGTCGAGTTGCCACACCATATCGTCCGTATGCCGAACCTCGGGAACACGGTACGTCTGGATGCCCCACGACAAGGCCAGGCGACGACGCGTCGATTCGAGCGGCGTGAAAGCCAGCATTGGGATCGGTCGACGCATACGCGACAACAAGCGAGCCGAGGTGCCTGACTGGGTGAAGGTCACCAAGTAACGGGCATCCATATGTTCGGCGATACGAGCGGCGGCCTCACAGATGACCCCTGCGCGATCAGCGAAGAAACCGGGAATCGAAGCGATGCGTTCACCGCCATTCTCCTCGGTGGACTCGATAATAGCGGCCATTGTTCGCACTGTTTCGATAGGGAACGCCCCTACAGAGGTTTCACCCGAAAGCATGACTGCGTCGGCACCGTCAAGAATCGCGTTGGCGCAGTCGGAGGCCTCAGCGCGGGTCGGTCGCGGATTCTTGATCATGGAGTCCATGACCTGGGTGGCCACGATGACGGGCTTTGCAGCAATGCGCGCCAACTCAATTGCGCGTTTTTGGACCAGCGGCACTGCCTCAAGAGGCATTTCAACACCCAGATCACCGCGGGCGACCATGATGCCGTCGAAAGCCTCCACGATCTCTTCGAGGGCCTCAACAGCCTGCGGCTTCTCGATCTTAGCGATGACCGGAATGCGTTTGCCCATCTCGTCCATGATTGCATGAACGTCCTCGATGTCTTTGGCGGAACGCACGAAGGACAGGGCGATGAAGTCGGCATCCTGCTCTATACCCCACCGCAGGTCTTCCTTGTCTTTCTCAGACAGGGCAGGCACAGAGACAGCGACGCCAGGCAAATTCAGGCCCTTATGGTCGGAGACCATGCCAGGGACCTCAACTCGAGTCACGACGTCGGTCTCAGTGACCTCAAGAACACGGACAGCGACGTTACCGTCGTCAATGAGCAGGCGGTCGCCGGGAGCACAGTCACCGGGCAGTCCCTTGAAGGTAGTACCAACGAGTTCCTTCGTTCCAGGAACGTCGCGGGTCGTGATCGTGAAGGTGTCACCGATCTTCAGCTCCTGTGGGCCGTCCTGGAAGGTCTCCAGCCGGATCTTCGGACCCTGAAGGTCGACGAGAATCGCGACCGCGCGGCCCGATGTCGCAGATGCCTTTCGAACGCGCGAAATGACGGCCTCATGTTCCTCAGCCTTTCCATGCGACCGGTTGATACGCGCGACATCCATGCCGGCGTCCACCAGCGCCTGGAGCTGCTCAGGAGATTCTGTAGCAGGTCCAATAGTGCAGACAATCTTAGCTCGACGCATGAGGCTAAGTTTACCGCCCAGTCACCCACTGACCCCTCAGGAACTCGACACGCGCGACGTGATCATTCCCATGAAATAGGGGCTGACGGGACTATTGACATAGTGCGAATGCGATGGAATCGCTTATGGGCATTCCCTCTCTGCCTCCGAGTCAGCCTCGCAACGATTTTCGACGCCAGCACCGTCACGCATTGAAGCCTCTTCAGGAAGCTGCGTGTCTTCCGATTCCTCGATGTCACTCGTCGTCGCTCCGGCGTCCTCCGCCGGTTGACCGACGCACACAACCTCGCGGGGTCTACCCAGACGACCAGCGACCAAGTAGAGTGCCAGTCCAACGGCAAAGACCACCAGAGAAGTCCACACGTTCAAACGCAGACCAAGCACCGTGTGCGCGTCGTCAATACGCATCATCTCGATCCAGCTGCGACCAGCGGTGTAGATCATTAGATACATCCCAAAGAGCTGCCCGGCAGCAAAGCGTCGCCGCCTCTCAAGCCAGACGATGAGCGCGGCGCCAGCCAGATTCCACAGGCTCTCGTATAAGAATGTAGGATGAAAAAGCGTTCCCGCGGCGTAGCCGATGGGCATGTGCGCCGCGTCGATTTGGAGCCCCCACGGCACGGTCGTCGGCCCGCCGAAAAGCTCCTGGTTGAACCAGTTTCCCCACCGACCGATCGCCTGGGCGACAAGCAGCGCTGGTGCCAGCGAATCGGCGATCGGACCGAAAGCAACGCGTGCCCGCCTAACCGCGATGAACGCACCGAGAGCGCCAAAGGCGACCCCTCCCCAAATACCGAGGCCACCACGCCAAATTTGCAACGCAAGAACTGGATCGCCTCCGGGTCCAAAATAGGCCTCGGGGGAGGTCACGACATGATAGAGGCGCGCGCCGACGACACCGAACGGGATCGCCCACAACGCGACATCGTAGATCGTGTCGGCGTTGCCTCCGCGCGCCACGTAGCGGCGTGCAGTCCACCACACGCCGATGACCATGCCAACGGCGATAATAATGCCGTAGGCACGCAACGGAACTGACCCGAGGTACCACACGCTCTGGGATGGAGAGGGGATACCCGCGGCAACGGATACACTCACGCGCGGACCCCACTCACACCCGCTTTGAGTTCGCTGGCCAGCGCACTCAACGCCTTCAAGCCGCGGTCGAGGTCCTCATCGAAGAGTGTCCTCACAAGCGCGGACCCAACAATAACTCCGTCCGCGTACGCGCCGATTTCACGCGCCTGCGCGCCCGTGGAGACGCCGAGGCCCACGCACACTCGCTGAGCACCCGCTGCACGCGTACGCGCCACGACATCCTTGACATGCTCACCCACTGTTGCGCGAGCGCCCGTGACACCCATCGAGGACGCCGCGTACACCCAGCCCCGAGAATGCTCGGCGATCAGCTTCAGTCGGCGTTGCGGTGACGAAGGCGCAGTCAGGTAGATACGCTCAAGGTCATATTTGTCCGAGGCCGCCTCCCACTCGGCGCCCTCTTCGGGAGGCAGATCGGGCGTAATGAGGCCCGAACCGCCCACTGCTGCGAAGTCCTTGGCGAAACGTTCAACGCCCCACCACTCAACAGGGTTCCAGTAGGTCATCGAGGTCGTCGAAACACCGTACGAGGTCAGTTCATCCACCGCGTGAAAGAGATCCTCCAGGTGCGTGCCATGCTCGAGAGCCGCGACGCTCGCGCGCTGAATGGTGGGACCGTCCATGCCGGGATCCGAATAGGGAAAGCCCAGCTCAATGGCGTCGACGCCAGCGTCCGCGAGGACCTTGCCAGCACGAATTGAGTCGCCGACGGACGGGAACCCGACAGGCAGGTAGGCAATCAATGCGGCGTCGCCACGCTCCAGTGCCGCATCGATGGCGACAGCGCTATGGGGTGCTCGCGTCATCTCACTTCTCCTCTTTCTCATCCAAGACGGCCACGCCGGACGGGCCAGCACTGGGGTCAATCACCTGCAGCTTCGCATGTCCGTATCCGAACCAGCGCGATGCGGTATCCACATCCTTGTCGCCGCGCCCTGACACGGTCACGATGGCAATGGGTTCACCTCCCTGCTCGAAGGACCCCTCAGCCTTGACCTTCATGCGGGCCCACGCACGCACTCCTGCGAGCGCGTGAGCGGACTCGATGGCCGGGATGATGCCCTCCGTGCGCGACAAGTGTAGGAAAGCATCCATGGCCTCGGCGTCGGAAATGGGCATGTAGCAGGCTCGGCCGCTCCGGGCAAGCCAGGCGTGCTCGGGGCCAACACCCGGGTAGTCGAGGCCCGCGGAAATCGAGTGCGAGGCCTTCGTCTGACCATCGCGTTCCTGCAGGACGAAGGTGCGTGCTCCGTGGAGTACTCCGACCTGGTCAGCCGTGATAGATGCGGCGTGGCGCCCGGTCTCAAAACCGTCGCCAGCGGCCTCACAGCCGAGCAGCTCGACACTCGGATCGTCGATGAAGGCCGTGAAAGAACCGATCGCGTTCGAGCCTCCGCCCACGCAGGCGACAACGACATCGGGCAAACGCCCCTCAGTTGCAAGCAGCTGGGCGCGTGCTTCGTCACCGATGACACGCTGCAGGTCACGCACGAGTTCGGGGAAGGGATGCGGCCCGGCAGCCGTCCCAAAGATGTAGTTCGTCGTCTCCACGTTGGTCACCCAATCACGGAAGGCCTCATTGATGGCGTCCTTAAGCGTCGCTGACCCAGCCGTCACGGCAATGACCTCAGCACCCAGCATCTGCATGCGCGCGACGTTGAGTGCCTGTCGCTCAGTGTCCTCGCGACCCATGTAAATCGTGCAATCCAAGCCAAGGAGTGCGGCTGCCGTCGCGGTGGCCACGCCGTGCTGGCCCGCACCCGTCTCAGCAATGACACGAGTCTTACCCAGTTCCTTCGTCAGGAGAGCCTGGCCCAGCACGTTGTTAATCTTGTGCGAACCCGTGTGGTTGAGATCCTCACGCTTCAGGAACACGCGAACGCCACCCAGGTCAGCAGCAAAGCGCGGAGCCTCGGTGAGCAGAGACGGACGCCCCGCATAATTGACGAACAAGTCACGCAAGCGAACCTGGAAAGACCTATCACGCCACAGGCGCTTCCATGCGGCCTCTACCTCTTCGAGCGGCCCCATCAACGATTCAGCAACGAAGCGCCCGCCAAAATCACCGAAGTACGGTCCAGGGGTAAAGTTCTCAGCGCTCATCGCAGTCCTTCCTGACGCGCAGCGGCAACGCGCGCTTTCCGATCGGTGCGCAGCGCGGGGTGTTGCCCCGCACTCACCATGTCCTGAATGCTCGCACGGGGATCGCCCGACGTAACGAGCGCCTCACCAACGAGCACGGCGTCCGCGCCCCACTTGGCATACTCGAACACATCGTGCGCTGTAGCCACGCCCGACTCCGCGACTGCCACAACATCCTGTGGGATCACGTCAATGACCTGCTCAACGGTGGAGCGATCGACCTCAAGGGTTTTCAAATTACGAGCGTTCACGCCGATAATAGATGCGCCCGCTTCGAGCGCTCGTAGTGCCTCCAGACGCGAATGGGTCTCAACCAGCGCTTCCATTCCCAGCGAACGCGTGCGCTCCAGCAACGAGACAAGAACGCTTTGCTCCAGCGCAGCCACGATCAGTAGCACGAGGTCCGCTCCGTGCGCACGCGCCTCGTGGATCTGATAGGGAGTCACGATAAAGTCCTTGCGCAGCACGGGAATCTCAACCGCCGCACGCACCGCATCCAGGTCGGCCAGTGAGCCCTTAAAACGGCGCTGCTCGGTGAGCACAGATACCACGGAAGCTCCCCCGGCCTCGTATACCGAGGCCAGAGCAGCCGGATCCGGTATCTGCGCGAGCGCGCCCTTCGACGGGGAGGAACGCTTGACTTCCGAGATAATCTTGACCGCGCCATCACGATTGCGTAGCGCACCGAGTGTATCCTTCGCCTCTGGCGCAGCAGCAGCCATTTCCTTGACACGGCTCAGAGGAACGCGTTCCTCGCGTTCTGACAGGTCTTCGAGGACCCCCGCAATTATGTCATCGAGAACGCTCACGACGCTCCCCTTTCACCGGAAAACAGTTGGACTCCATCAAGGCTAGCGAATAATACGGACACCCGGGCGGCGCATCCGACCGCGCGTCTCACGACAGTGCAGACAGCGTCGAGGCGCGCACAACCGAGTCAACGGCGGCTGCAGCCTTGTTGCGCGACTCCTCATACTCGAGGGCGGGTACCGACTCTGCGACCACGCCTGCGCCTGCTTGAACGGAGGCAACACCGTCCTTGAGCGAGGCCGTGCGGATGGCAATCGCCAGGTCAGCGTCCCCCGACAGATCGAAGTAACCAACAACGCCACCATAGAGGCCACGCGCAGCCGGCTCGAAGTCGTCGATCAGTTGAATTGCACGAGGCTTGGGCGCGCCCGAGAGGGTGCCCGCAGGGAAGGTCGCCACCAAGGCATCGAGTGCATCCGCATCCGCACGCAGCAGGCCGGTCACCGTCGAGGAAATGTGCTGAATATGGGAGAAACGCTTAAGCTCCATGAGGGTTGCGACCTCAACAGTGGCCGGATCGCACACCTTCGACAGGTCATTGCGCGCCAAGTCAACGAGCATAACATGCTCCGAGAGTTCCTTGGGATCCTCGAGAAGCTCAGCGGCAAGACGGTGATCCTCCGCTGAGTTCACACCGCGCGGGCGCGAACCTGCGATCGGGTACGTCCACACGCGGCGACCCTGCGCCTTGACGAGCGTCTCCGGGGAAGAACCAACGACCTCGACGTGACCACCTCGATCGTCGGGCAGGTCAAGGTAGTACATATAGGGTGAGGGATTGACCGTGCGCAGGACGCGGTAAACGTCGACACCGCTGGCGTTCGTGGAGACGTCGAGGCGCTGAGAAAGCACGATCTGGAAGGCATCCCCATCCGTAATCGCGCGCTTGGCTGCGTTGACAGAAGCCTCAAAGTCTGCACGTACCGTACGCTGACGAATGACCGGGGGTTTCTGGCCGCCTACACCTAGGACAGCTGGAGCGATGGGCGAGGCCAGCTGGGTCGTCATGGCATCAAGGCGCTCAACCGCACAGTCGTAAGCACCATCCACACCTTCATCCGAACCGTTGAGGTTCCACGCGATCGCCATCAGGTACACCGACCCTGTCGCATGATCGATTGCCGCAACCTCAGTTGCTAGGACAAGCATTGCATCGGCAACGTCGGATTCCTTCGGCGCAGTCGCCCCCAGAGTCGGCTCCCATTCAGAAATGATGCCCCATCCGAGCGAACCGACAAGTGCACCCGTCATGGGAGGAAGCCCCTCGATCGGAGGGGCGGCAAGCTGCTCCAGCGCAGAGTGCACGACCTCCAGGAACGATCCCTCTCGTAGCGCCCCATGCGGGTGCGCACCCACCCACCGGGCATGACCATCGCGGGCAACGATAGCCCCGGCGCTGGATGCGCCAACGAACGACCATCGTCCCCAGGAGCCGCCGTGCTCGGCGGACTCGAGGATAAAACTGCCGTAGTCGCCATGAGCGAGCTGACGGTAAACACCGACCGCGCTGAGTTCGTCGGCAAGAACTCGGCGCACAACAGGGATCACACGCCTGGACGCGGCTAGGGAGGCAAAGACGTCGCGAGGCGGCCACGTCTGGCCCCATTCGAGGCTGACAGACTCGGACTGATGCGAAGGCGTCGAAATACTCACCGTGTCATTGTCCCATCCCGGGCTTGCTCCGTCCCGGCGGGTCCACGATAAGGCCACGTGAGACTGGCCTACAGCCAGTCGGGCACCACGCCCCAGGCGATTGTTCCGGCCAGCGCAGAACCGATCATCCACGGCCCCATTGCGACACGTGATTTCGTGCCCGCAGAGCCGACGACGATGTTCCACAGGGCCGCCACACCCGCAGATACGAAAGAGAGCGCCAAGGCAAAAACGGCAGCGTGAAGGCCGACGGAACCGACCATCGCCCCAAGGACAGGAGCGAGTTTGACATCACCACCACCCATTCCGCCCGGAAGACGATTCAAGATCGCGACCGGAATAAACCAAATGAGCGCACCGACAGCGAAGCCTAAGAGCCTATCGAGCCACAGCGGAGAGATGAGGCATCCGACTACTGCTCCGATGACTACGCCAAGCCCCATAGCGACCGTATACATGTTAGGTAGACGGTGCGTTCGCGCATCCACATAACCACTCAATGCACCAATCATGGCGACCGTCATGACCGACGGCATACCCGGACGCATCTGTGCGCCCACGAAGAAAACAGCTCCGACGATGCCCGCCACCCACACGATGGCGTTACGCGAGAGCGGCTTTTGACTCACCTCGATGAAATATCGGCGCTGGACTCGCCAGCCGGAGTGCCACAGCCACCACAGGATGATGATCCAGGTGAGGAATCCCGACACAAGAGAGAGGTCGGCACTGATGCGAGGGGAAAGCCACTCGACGATCATGGTCGTCCCTCTCCCCTGTCCGCGTATGCTCGACGCGTTAATTCGTCTTCCAGGGCGGCGCGCATAACTTCCGGGTCGGGACTGTGCCCTGTCATCAACTGAACCTGTGCGGCCCCCTGGTAGATCAGCATATCCGTCCCTTCAGCAACGACGGCTCCGGCACGCTCGTAGGCGGCCCGAAGTGCCGTCTCACGAGGGGAGTAGACAACGTCGAGCAGAATCTGCCCCTGGCGGGGGCTGAGCACCTCAGCAAGCGAATCTGCGACACCAGCGGGCAGAGTTGAGATCAGGACGTCGCGCGAAGCAGCCGCGGCGGCGACCGCCTCTGTGTCCGACCACATGACCTGATCGATCGTCACGCCGAGCCGCGAGGCGGCAGCAATGACGGAACCCGGGCCACCGAATCGTCGAGCTGCCACGGTGGTGTTGGTAATACCGAGTTCTCCCAGAGCGGCCAATGCAGACGAGGCTGTCGCGCGGGCGCCGAGCACGAGTGCACTCGACGGCTTTGGGACTCCCGCGTCGTCGCATGCCCTGCGGATCGCTGAGGCGATGCCGGAGACGTCCGTGTTGAATCCAGCGAGCATCCCGGCCGAGGGCACAACCGTGTTCACGGCTCCAACCGCAACCGCTAGGGGGTCGATTGCGTCAAGCAGCGGCATCACTGCCTGCTTGCAGGGCATGGTGACGGACAGACCACGGAATGAGTCGTCAAGCCTGTCAATGAAGCCTGGTAGGGCTTCCTCGGTGACGTCGCACCGCCGATATTCCCATCCGGCGATCCCGAGTTGCCTCCACGCCGCCCGATGAATCACCGGGGAGAGTGAGTGCGCGATCGGGGAGCCGATGACGCCTGCCCACGTTGTCATGACTGCGGGCTGCACTGGTCGGCGTGCGTCTTGCAGTATTCGACCAGTTTCTCTTTGTTTTTCTCGTGATCAGTTGAATTGGATGCAAAGAGTGTCTCGCCGGTCGTGAGGTCGACGGTCACAAAGTAGAGCGAGTCGCCCTCTGCGGGATTCAAGACGGCTTTAATGGCCTCAAGACTGGGCTGGTTGATCGGAGTGGGCGGCAGACCCGCATGCAGGCGAGTGTTGTAGGGGTTGTCAGCGTCCAGGTCGGCCTGGGTGGGCAGACCGCCTTCCTTCCCAACACCGTACAGCGTCGTGGAATCCATGCCGAGAACTCCCTTCGTCTCTCCCTCGGTGTCGGCCAGTCGATTGTCGATGACGCGGGCGACCTGTGGCATGTACTTCTTATTGCTGCCCATTTCACCTTCGACGATCGACGCCTTGGTTAGCACGGTCTCGCGGTCCGCGGCGGGTACGCCGAGCTTGTCGAGTTCATCGACCGTTGCCTTGACCATGCGGGCGATGACGGTCGTTGGCGTGTCGTCCTCACCCACCTCGTACTCGCCGAAGTGTAGCCATCCTTCGGCGCTGCCGTTGGCTTCGGCGGGCAGACCGATGCCGACGGTGTCAGCGAAGGCTGCGTCAACGTCATTCGCTGAAACATCCATGACCTCAATGATGCGTTTCTTGATCACAGAGAGTCGTTCACCCGATAGCACGGTGACTGTTGAATCGACGCGGTTCATGGGATCAAGGAGGACAGCGAGGGCATCGGCAGCGCTCATCTGGAGCTTGAATCGATAGGTACCGGGGTTGATCTGGCGGGCTGCACTGTTTTTCTCGTACTGGCGCACGAAAGCACCCACGGACTTGACGACCCCAGCCTCGTGGAGAGCCTGACCAATGTCGCGTCCCGTCGAATTATCCGCGATAGTAACTTCAACGTTTACTGTTCCGGGACCCGGATAGTCGTCGGAGGCCGTCACTGAGGAGTTGAGCTGTGAATATGCCACGTATCCAGCTCCGCCGACGAGACCAAGGACGAGGAAAATCACAAAGAAAGAACGGATACGGCGGCGACGCTTACGTTTGCGGGCCGCACGCCTCTCGCTGGCAATTCTGCGCGAGCGCATTCCAGTCGTTTCGGTGGGGGCTTCGGCGCGCTTCCAGGCCGGTCGCGCGTCGTCGTGGCCGACGCCATCTGGTTGCGTCGATACAACCGCTGGTTGGCTACGCGTCGACCTGCGGGTAGGGAAGCCTCGTACCGGCGTGGGGGTGGGGTCGGACGAGGCCGGAGCTGGCTTCACGGTACCGCGCACCGGTGTGGGGGTGGGGTCGGACGAGGCCGGAGCTGGCTTCACGGTACCGCGCACCGGTGTGGGGGTCGGATCCGATGGAGTGGCGACCTGTTCCTCGTTGGGAGCGTCGGAATAGACCTTGGGCTGGCCAGAGTGAATCTCACGGCGTGAGCGGAAAGGATACTTGGGGGGCGTCGTCATTACTTCGCTCCTTCACTGGTCTCGGGGATGATCTCCTCCCCCGGCTCCCGAGCGCTCATACGCTCCAGTTCCAGGGCCTGTTCAAGGATGATCTGCGCCGCAACCTGGTCGATAACGCTGCGGTGTTCGTTTTCCGGGATGCCGGATGCTCGCAGGCGCGCGTGCGCCTGGTTGGAGGTCAGACGCTCGTCGACCATAGCAACACGGACGTGGGGGACGAGCGTCTTCAGGCGGCGCGCGTATTTACGCGCGCCCTTGGCGGAAATTCCTTCCCCACCGCGCAAATGCCTGGGCAAGCCGACGATGACTTCAATGGCATCGTACTCGCGGACGATGCCAGCGAGAGCGGATAGGTCTGACTGATCTGGGGCACGCGTGAGGGTGACAACCGGCATCGTCAAAATGCCGTCGGGGTCGCACCGACTGACGCCGACACGAACAGTGCCGACGTCCACGCCGATGCGTACTCCCCGACGCATACTCACAGGGACTCGATTTCCTTGCGGACAGCGTCAAGCGCCGCCTGAATGCCCTCGGGTTTAGAGCCACCGCCCTGAGCGATGTCATCGCGGCCTCCACCGCCACCACCCATGTACTTGCCGACGGCGCGCACGAGCGCGCCCGCTTTCACGCGAGCCTCACGAGCAGCTTCGTTCGTAGCGATGACAAGGGAAGGCTTGCCACCCACGACACCCGCCAGAGCCACGACGACGCCACGCTCGTTGCCCATACGCTCGCGCACGTCCAGAGCGAGCGTGCGCAGCGCATCAGCTGAGGGCATCTCGCCGACGCACGACGCGACAAGGCTGAACTCACCCACACGCTCAGAGGCAGCGGCCAGCTCAGCTCCGCGGCGCAGTGCCTGCTCAGTGCGGACCTTGTCCAGCTCTTTCTCGGATTCACGCAACTTAACCAGGAGAGATTCGATCCGATCCGGCAGTTCGTCTGCTCGGCCACCGATGAGCTGGGACAGCTGGGAAACCAGCGCATGTTCCTTCGCCTGGAACTCGTAGGCACCGGAGCCAACAAGGGCCTCGATGCGGCGCACGCCGGAGGCCACGGAACCCTCGCCGAGAACCGTCACTCGACCGATGTGGCCCGTACTGGGAACATGCGTGCCACCGCACAGCTCACGATCGAAGCCATCGCCGATCGTCACGACGCGCACCTCAGACCCGTATTTCTCGCCGAAGAGGGCGATCGCGCCCATCTCCTTCGCCTTGTCGATGCTCATGACCTCGGTCCTCACAGGCAGATCCTCAGCGAGCTTCTCATTAACGAGGGACTCGATGTCGCTGAGCTGAGAGGAGGCTAGCGCGCTGGAGTGACGGAAATCGAAGCGCAGACGCGATGGCGAGTTCTCCGACCCCGCCTGATCAGCGTGCTCGGAGACGACCGAGCGCAATCCCGCGTACACCATGTGCGTCGCAGTGTGTGCGCGTGCGATGGCAAGGCGACGCTCACCGTCAATCTCGGCATACGCCTTCTCGCCTACCGTCACGCCACCCTCAGTCAGTGTGCCACGGTGGACACTCAGGCCTCGGATCGGGGCCTGCACGTCGTTGACCTCCACGACACCGCCGCCCGCCAAGCGGATGGTGCCATGGTCGGCCAGCTGGCCACCCATCTCTGCGTAGAAGGGGGTGCGGTCAAGGATCACCTCGACCTCGGCGGGAGCGGTAGCAGCGGGGGCCTCCACGCCATCAACGAGGAGCGCCTCGACCGTTGCCTCAGATGCCTGCTCGGTGTAACCAAGGAACGTCGAACCCCCTCCCATCGCCTTTTCAATGTCGTGGAAAATGCGCACATCCGTGTGTCCGGTCTTCTTTGAGCGGGCATCAGCGCGGGCGCGTTCTTTCTGCTCCTCCATGAGAGTGCGGAAGCCCTCCTCGTCGACGCTCACACCCTGCTCGGCGGCCATCTCGAGGGTCAGGTCGATCGGAAAGCCGTAGGTATCGTGCAGCGAAAAGGCGGATGCACCCGAAATCATAGGCGTACCCTTGGTTTCCTTCGCCGATGCCACGGCGGCATCCAGGATTGTCGTGCCGGCGCTCAGCGTACGACGGAACGCCTCTTCCTCCGCGTAAGCGACCTCAGAAATCGTCTTCCAATTCGTCTCAAGCTCCGGGTAGGACGCCTTCATCGCGTCCTTCGACACCGTCAGCAGCGTCGGCATGGTCGCCTCGTCAACCCCCAGCAAACGCATCGAACGAACCGCGCGGCGAATCAGGCGGCGCAGCACGTAGCCTCGACCGTCGTTGCCTGGACGCACGCCGTCGCCGATCAGCATGAGGGAGGAGCGCACGTGGTCGGCAACCACACGCATTCGCACATCATTGTCGTAGGCCTCGCCAGCTTCGGGACCCGCAGCGCCCATACCATAGCACTTGCCGCTCATCTGCATTGCGGCTTCAATGACGGGGAACACCTCGTCAATCTCATACATGTTCGGCTTGTCCTGCATGACGAAAGCAAGGCGCTCCAGCCCAGCACCCGTATCGATCGCCTTCTGATCGAGTTCTCCGAGCAGCGGATAGTCTTTACCGGTGCCCTCGCCGCGCATGAACTGATCAAACACCAAGTTCCAAACCTCTAGGTAGCGGTCACCGCCGGGATCCACAGCGCCACCCACGGCCTCGGGACCGTAGGCTGGGCCACGGTCATAGTGCCACTCAGCGCAGGGACCCGCAGGACCAGGCTGACCCGTGTCCCAGAAGTTCTCCACGCGTGGCAGGCGCACAATGTGCTTCGGATCCATACCAACCTGTTTGGTCAGGACACTCAAAGCTTCCTCATCCTGATCCCAGATCGTCACCCAGAAACGATCACCATCAAGACCATACTTGCCTTCGTCTCGCGAACCCGTCAGCAGATCCCACGCGAAATTAATAGCACCTTCCTTGAAATAATCGCCGAAGGAGAAGTTGCCGTTCATCTGGAAGAACGTGCCGTGGCGGGTCGTCTTACCCACGTTGTCGATGTCGTTCGTCCGAATACACTTTTGCACCGATGTGGCACGAGGCCACGGAGCAGGTTCAACTCCCATGATGTAGGGAATGAACGGAACCATGCCCGCGATCGTAAAAAGAATTGACGGCTCCGGAGACACCAAGGAAACGGAAGGACACACCTCATGGCCCTGCTTCTCGAAATAGTCGAGCCAACGTGTGCGGATTTCAGACGTACGCATAGTGCCTCATGTTAGTCGGTCCCCGCCCGTTAGGGCACATCGGCACGCACGAGCGGACTGTGGGATGAAGAAAACCGTGCCCCCGAGCTTTCGCTCGGGGGCACGGTTTTAACAGATGTCAACGCGAGTAGTGCTCGACGACCATCTGAACGTCGACGGTCACGGGAACCTCTGCACGCTTGGGACGACGCACCAGGGTCGCCTTCAGGCGAGCAAGATCAACATCCAGGTACTCGGGGACGGCAGGCAGTACGTCGCGGTGAATACCCTCAGCGGCGATCTCAAAGGGAACCGTCGTCTGCGACTTGGGCTTAACCTGCAGGGTCTGACCGGGCTTGACACGGGACGAGGGACGGTCGACGATCTTACCGTCAACGAGAATGTGACGGTGAACGACGAACTGGCGGGCCTGCTGGATGGTGCGCGCAAAGCCAGCGCGCAGGACAAGGGCATCCAGACGCATCTCAAGCAGCTCAACCAAATTCTCACCGGTCAGACCGGCGGTGCGGCGAGCCTCTTCGAAGGTGCGGCGCAGCTGCGACTCACGGATACCGTACTGGGCGCGCAGACGCTGCTTTTCCTTCAGACGAACAGCGTAGTCGGAATCCTGACGGCGGCGGGTACGACCGTGCTCACCGGGGCCATAGGGACGCTTCTCGAAGTAACGGACAGCCTTGGGCGTCAGGGCCAGGCCGAGGGCGCGGGACTCACGCACCTGCTTACGGGAACGATTCGTTGCCATGGTTCTTCTTCCTGTTTCTCATGTCATGTCGGGGTGGTTGCCCGACATGGGGCCAACTCCAGGACCAGTGATGGTCCGTCGGCTAAGACCCCAGGTGTCCGCTGGCGCGGACAACTGTTCTATCCTAGCGTCTCTTCAACAGATTGCGAATCACACCGAGCCGCTTCGTGAGTATTGCCTCATGCCCATTGTCCGTCGGCACGTAGTAACAGGCCCCCTCCAGGTCATCGGGAAGGTACTGCTGCGCCGCCACATGGTGAGGACAGTCATGAGCGTACAGGTATCCATCACCGTGACCCAACGCCTTCGCACCCGCATAGTGCGCGTCGCGCAGATGTTCGGGGACACTTCCCCCGCGGCCTTTTCTCACATCTGCCAGCGCGCGGTCGATCGCCAGATAGGTGGCATTGGACTTCGGAGCAGTTGCCACAGCAACAACGGCTTGTGCAAGGAGCAAGCGCGCCTCAGGCATGCCGATCAGGGCAACCCCCTGAGCAACGGAAACGCATGTGGACAACACCTCCGGAGATGCCATGCCGACCTCCTCCGAGGCCGCGATCATGACACGCCGAGCAATGAAACGCGGATCCTCCCCCGCCTCGATCATTCGAGCAAGATAGTGCAAGGACGCATCCACATCCGAACCGCGCATCGACTTAATGAAAGCGCTTGCCACATCGTAATGCTGATCGCGCCCCCACCGCACGAGCGTTTGATTGGCTGCTGCCTCGACGGAGGCAACCGTGATCTCGCCGGAGCCATCATCACTGGCTACCCCCGCTGCAGCTTCCAGAAGCGTCAAAGACTTACGTGCATCACAGCCCGCCAGACGGACAAGCCCCTCTACTGCCTCCTCTGAGATCGAGAAACGACCGCCAAACCCACGCTCGTCGTCGATCGCGCGTCGAATTAACCCCTCAAGCGCGTCGGGTTCAAGCGGGCGAAGCGTCAGCAACAATGAACGGGATAGGAGCGGGGCAATGACCGAAAAGGAGGGATTCTCGGTCGTCGCCGCAACCAAGACAACCCAACTGTTCTCGACGGCCGGCAGCAGCGAGTCCTGTTGCGATTTCGAAAAGCGATGGACCTCGTCGATGAACAGGATGGTTTCCTCTGCATTGCTCGTCAACGCGCGTCGTGCATCATCGACGACGCGGCGAACGTCACCCACACCCGACGATACGGCTGACAGCTCAACGAATCGACGACCGGACGCTCGCGCGATGAGATACGCGAGCGTCGTTTTGCCAGTACCAGGTGGACCCCACAGGATGACCGACGAGGGGGCCACCCCATCGCGCGATTCACCTGACAAGAGCCGACGTAGAGGCGCCCCTTCTCCAAGGAGATGAGATTGCCCGACGACCTCATCCAAACGCGTGGGACGCATACGAACGGCGAGGGGCGCGCCCGCGCAAAACGCGGGCACGCCCAACTCATCGAAAGAATCGGAATCAAACAGATCCATAACACCTAGACTACGTCAGGGTGACCCCATGTGAGGAGGACCCGATCTTCGGACCGGACAGAACCTGAAGAACGACGAGGCCCCCGAGGATCAGCATGCAGGCGCCAGCACCCAGCAGGTAACCATTGAGGCCCTCAGATTCGTCACCGGCATTCGAGGATGACAGAACCTCCGCGTGGAGCTTGACGGACCCGGATGCGTCAACCGAGCTTCCGGGAGCACCAGCACTGAGCGTCGAAGCAACCTTAAACTCTGCCCAGCCGACGAGCTCGTGTGAACGGTTGGCCACAACGACCTTGTAATCGCCCATTGGCAGGCCGTTGACATCCATCGTTACCCGGTTATCGTCTGCCACCTGCAGCCACCGAGCCTCACCTGTCTGCATGATGTTCGCGCTCACCCACTCGCCGACAGTGGCCTTGTCAGCAGGAACGTTGATGGTCAACTGGCCAGCTGTGAATGCGGCGCTCACACCACCCTTGTTGGCATCGGTGAGCTGCGATTCGTCCGTCACCGGGGACACAGGGGTATCCGATGGCTGAGGCGAGTGAGCGGCGGTAGATGCCGAGGGGCTAGCTGACGGACTCTCGGAGGGCGTCGGGGTAGGCCGAACGACAGGAAGAGCGGGATCGTCAGGCGTAGGTGCGGGTTCGGTCGAAGGCTGCGGATCGGGCTGCGGGGCAGGGTCAGTGCTCGACACGGGATCGGGCGATGCCTGCGGATCGGGCGAGGGCTGCGGATCGGGCGATGCCTGCGGATCGGGCGAGGGCTGCGGATCGGGCTGCGGGGCAGGGTCATTGCTCGGCTCCGGCGCAGGATCGGGCGAAGGCTGCGGATCGGGCTGCGGGGCAGGGTCAGTGCTCGGCTCCGGCGCAGGATCGGGCGAGGGCTGCGGATCGGGCTGCGGAGCAGGATCTGTCGTCGGCTTATCTGCCGGATCGGGGGGATCAGTCCGGCCCTCGTTATTGGGGGCGAACACCTTGACAGAGTAGCTCCGCTTGGACACGGGCGTGCGTTCGTCCTTGTAGATCACAACAGTGACACTGTGTTGAGTGCCGGGCTGCCACGTCGTGCCCTGAACGTTGTTGGTGCCGTTCGGCACCGGGACGACCATAGTGCTGTTATTGAGCGCGGCGGCCATCCACAGACCGTGAGCATCGGCAGTCACGATCTCGCCATGACGTTCAAACGTCGGCTTCTCCTTAGGCGTGACACCTCCGTCATCCAGAACGACCGCCCAGTAGCCTGTCGTGCCGTAGTCGGCCTCAAATTTCGCAGCGTTTTCGAGGCTAATGCGGAAAGAGGTGTTGGGGATAGCGTAATGCTCGTCATTAGAATCAGCGCGCGCGGTAAAACCGGGGATCGCGAGCGCGACCGCCGCAAACAAGCATAGGGCCATGAGTATACTCATCGCCCGACTGCGGCCAGCAAACCCTCTCCCTCCAAGGGCTGAGGTTGCCCGTCCGTGCTGCATAGCGGTTCTCCTTCAAGGAAGTAATGCTCAGAAGATACTGTTTAAAACCAGAGTAACAGGTGTGACGACTGATTGCTAAATCCCAACGCACACCACGCGGTCAATCACAATGTCGTTGGCGCCGGGGCAAAGCAAGACACAATTAATGCACTCCCCCGTGTGACCTGCGCACAATGCTGACCGTCGCAACGGCACCCAGGAGGGTGAGAAGCCCACCGCCCGCGAGTATCCATCCGTTGAGGCGCCCCTCCTCTTCACGGGCAGCTTCCTCGTTTGCCTGCTGCTCAGAGCGGGCCTTTGGGCCGATCTGCGAGGCAGAGACACTCTGCGGTTCCGTTGACGAGGTGGGGTCGGGGGTTGGGATGCCCGCTGTCGCAGGAGAACCCGGCCTAGACCCGATGGCAGGACCGGAGGGTGCGCTCGGCGCGGGGGAAGGAAGAGACGACGATGCCTGGGAATCGCTCATGTTGTCCGCCGACGCACCTTCGTTGGGAGCCTGAGGGGTACTCGCACCGGGGGCGGTCGCAGCGGACTCCCCCAGACCACTGGCGGGTGCGGTTAAGGGAAGGGCAGGTGTTTCATCGCCCCCGAGCTCATCAGTGCCGGGAGTTGTAGAGGTGTCATCGTCGCTATCGTCGAAGTTATCAGGCAGGGCAGGCTTGGCGTTGGCACCCCCGAGCGTGCAGGTCAGAACCGGTATGTCTTCCTCGGCGACCCTCACCACCGCTTCAACAGAGGTTTCATTAGCGCTATCACCAATCGCGATCTGATGAGTGGAACCCGCGCGCCAGCTCGCGGGAATCGCTATGTCCGTCACGAAGGAGCCGTCAGCACCCACCTCGGCGACAGCCCATGCGCTCTTGTTGCGCACGACGACTGACGGAACCCACGTCGGGAGTTCAGTATCGGCAGGACGTAGTTCCTTCCCGCCGTCGAGTGTCATGATCACAAAGGCACGGCCATCATCGGAGGTAGGAGTCCAGCCACTGCCTTCGAGGTGCAGGGCGTCACCCGCATGCAGGATAGATGAGACTCGCACGGTCGCTTCTCCCTCCGTGATCTCGAGGCACGAGGCCGCGGTATCCGGGACTCCGTCAATGCTGTATGCGGGGGTGGCGGTAATACAAATGCCCGCGATGATTGAAACAGAAGTGGTCAGTGCAAGAACGGACGTGCACAGCCTCTTGCTATGCGCGATTGACCGTTTCGTCATGCCTGCCGTCTTCCCTCTCGTCACGATTTTCTCGAATAAACCGCGCATTCCAGCACAGAGTAATCATGTCAGTGTCCGAGTAACTATCGGCCACACGACTCATCTTATTATTGTAGGCGCGAGACACAATTGCGAACAACAAGCAAATTCCTGGAAGTGTGCGAAAAAAACTGATTTCTCGCCAATTTTATTAAATTTGACCAGGAATTGTGACTTATATTATCGAGCAATCATGCTGTCTGATGACCTCCTGGTCAGCATTTGAGATTTCGAGAAACCCTTCTGCGACACTAACGGCACGGGACCACGAGCGGCGCATCCGTCTTATGATCATCGATGATCACATCGGAGACATCAAAACGCGCTTAATCAGCTCAGGGCCACATCGCGTCCGCGCCGATCGGGGACACCCAGGGCGAGAACGGTCACGGCGACGCCGACGATGGCGCGGATTCGCGTCCATAGGTGCTCGGGTGCCTCAATACAGTCGATCTATTCGGGAACAAAGGTGCGCCTAACCTACAGGTCGAATATGACATGACCTATCTCATCAATGCTCAGGATGTGAGCGGCCACCACCCGTCGAGCACACGCACGAGGCCTTCGCGCCACCAGGCCACGTCGTGGCCGCCGCGATAGTGATCCAGCTCTACAGCTGCCCCCAAGTTCCGCAGAAGTTCCGCGCACTCATCGACGACCGGGCGCATCGTCTGCTCCAGCGTTCCCACCTGCAGACGCAGCGTCACCCCGGCGCGTAGCCTCACCCATCCAGCGCGCAGGTCACCCATCAGCGTTCCCTCACCCACACCACGATGTTCCCCACCCCACCACAGGGACGGAGACTGTGCGACAAAACACTCAACGGGAAGCGCACCCCCCAGGGCCGCTTCAAGGACACCGAGCCCGCCATAGGACTGTCCCGCCAGGGCGATCGACCCCACGCCGACCTCGTCGCAGACCGCGCCCACGAGCGCCTCGACCCTGCCAGCATCGGTGAGCTCCCGCTCACGCTCCCCCAGCTCACCCGCGTCGATGGTCACGACACGCAGACCCGGGTAGCGCCGCGTCAGCCACCCCACCCCGTTAGCCCTCCAGATCTGCCCATCGAACAAAAGAAGAGTGCGCTCTGGCGTCCCACCGCCATCGTGAACGACCACGACGCGCCGACGCGGCGACGACCCACCAGCCGCGCACTCCACCTCGCGCGCGGCGCGCATATCCCGCGAAAACACCTCGCGATCAGGCCAGACAAGACGCGCATCCGGACCGGCGAAGAGGGAGGCAACATGCCCCCGCCCATTGACGAGCGCACGCGGATGGGAGCGATCGCGCACCGCCGAGGCGAGGACGCGCGCCCACGCACGCCGATCATCCGCCACGCGCGAATCAAGCCCACCTGGCCCGACCAGCACGAACTGGTAACTCACGATGACATCGGCGGGCAGAGCGCACGACAACACCCATGGCTCCACTCCGCGCACCCGCTCCATACGAAAGAGCTCCAGGCGATCGCGCGCCCGATCCGTCACCGTATTGAGGACCAGATAGGCCCCCGAGGCACCATCCCCGGCGCATCGGAAGGTCACCCGAACGGCCTCACGGCCATCGATCACCATCCGCGCGCCGACAAGCGGCCCGATTGAGACGCCAGCGCGCAGCAACTCGGAGCGCTCCGCAGCGAGCCGGAGAAAACCCGTCTCAGAAAACGAAGGTGCGTCGATGATCGGGCGATCAGTCAAAGAGCGAGATGTCGCCCGCGCCCACGCGAGCAACAACCGCGTCGCCGCCCGCAAAGTCGATAACCGTCGTCGGCTCAGCCACGCCGACCGGCCCAACGACGACGAGATCAACCTGGTGACCGATGCGCTCATCCACGTCGAATCCATCCGTCAGAGGCTCAGTCTCACCGGGCATGATGAGAGTCGAACACGCGAGGGGCTCGCCGAGCGCCTCGACGATCGTCTGCGTGATGACGTGATCCGGAATGCGCACGCCGACCGTGTGCTTCTTCTTGTTGAGCATCACGCGCGGTACCTCCTTGGTGCCACGGAGAATGAACGTGTAAGGTCCGGGCGTCAGGGCCTTCATCGTGCGGAACTCGTGATTATCCACGATTACCAGCTCACCGAGCTGAGCGAACGAGTGACACAGCAATGAAAAGTTGTGCTTGTCGTCGAGCTTGCGCACCGCGCGAATCGTATCCATGCCCGACTTATTGCCGATCTTAGTCGCGATCGCATAACCGGAGTCCGTGGGCAGCGCAATCGTGCCGCCGCGCTCCAGCAGGTCAACGACCGTGTTCACCAGACGTGCTTGAGGATTTACCGGATGCATCTCAACGTACGACATGACTCTATTGTGCACGAAACCCCCTCCGACCGGGGCCGGATGGGGG
>ERZ772974.591-NODE-591-length-26063-cov-4.084128_pt1 | contig 26063 bp, 20 predicted proteins | sample MGYA00580671_ERZ772974 | MGnify/ENA primary metagenome ERZ772974 (study PRJEB29015, sample SAMEA2738065) | human oral metagenome | biome: human oral; feature: human-associated habitat; material: saliva | place: China | collected 2218 ... | reverse complement strand
TTCTTTACATCTGACTTTTCTCTCCTACGTTCTGATTTTTCAGTATCTTTGAAAAATTGGGATTTTCCGCAAAGATTTTCTTCGCCCAAAATATAAAAACGCCTCATTTTTTCCATTAAACTCTCCGGTTTCTCCTTCTTTCTGAAATTTCAGAGCATATTTTCCATTTTTTAGTCCAAAGCTATGCGTGGATACAATAAGGCTGTCGGTCGGCATCCTTATTGCGCCAGTTGATAGCCTTATTCTGTCAGCTGACAGTCTTATTCTATCTACGAATAGAAAGCTTTCTCCCACTCGCCCACCAGAGAAAGAGTCAGATTTGAGCCACTCTCGATGGCGTAGAATAAGAATTTTATTGACTACAACAGCTTTATCATCTTCCCCCATATCCGAAGATAAGAACAAAGCCATACCGAAGAAATGAAAAAAGGTTCTCCGTCACAACTATGTGTAGAGAACCTTTCAGTGTATCAAATGTGTTCGCTATTTGGCAGGCGCGGCCGCGGCCTCAAACGTGCTACAAGGAAGCGCAGCACTATTGACGAGATTGGCGCGCGTGAAGGGCTGCCAGCCATAACGGACAGAGACGGGGCGCTTTACGGAATTGCTCTTCACCACCACCGTTGTATCTTCGATTTGAGCCATAGCTGCGTGGTAAATGCCGCCTTCTCCGGCCACCTCGAAGCCTATCAATCGTGGCCCATTAGCCGCCAATCCGTCGGCATGACTGAAACGCAGGCGGAGCGCATCGGCCTGCACACTGACACCTACACACACAGGGCCTTCGGCCTCAAGCGCGCGACCATAAGAATGGGAGAGAGCCAAGCGCGCCAAGCGTTCGCCAACAGGTTGCTTGAGGGTGTAGTGCACATCGAGGGAGTCGCCCAAATCCGTTGTTACAGCCATCCACGTTTGAGGTAATTGCGCGGCCAAACGGCGTTGAGAGTCGCGGAAATGCGGCCAAGAGGGGCGGTTGAGACTCGAGAGCTGGACAACATAGAAAGGCAGTTGCGGACGGCCAAAGAAGTTGCGCCAACTCTTTTCTAAGAGCGGGAAAAGGCGCTCATGCAGCTCCGCGTTGTGAGCATTGGATTCGCCCTGATACCAAGCCACTCCGCGGAGGGCATAATTGGCCAAAGGACGCATACCTGTCTCAAACATATAGGCAGGTTCGTAGGGGTGGCGCTGCAAGGGGTTTTTGCTCTCGCTGATGTTCTGCAACGCTCGTTGGCGCGCCCAAGGCATTCCGAAATCGCCCTGATACCAGTCGCGCAAAATCAAAGGAAAGTCCCACTCCAAGGTATGTCGGTCTATCCAGGATTCAGTTGTCGTGCCGCCCACGGCATTGCAGATGATGCCCACGGGAACTTTCAAACTATCGGCCAAAGCTGCTCCAAAATGATAGGCGACGGCCGAAAAACCTTTCAGACTTTCGCGTGAACATTTCTGCCACGGCCCGAGGCGGAGATACTGATGGCGATTGACAGAATCGCAGGCAGTGGCCGACCACTTTACGGCGTTCGTGGCGTAGATAGCGGGCATATTGAAGAAGTGGAGCAGCGTTCGGCTGTCGGCTTGAGCCAAGTCGGCGTCTCTGCTGGAGGCTGAAGAAACGGGTAGTTCCATATTCGACTGCCCCGAACAAAGCCACACCTCTCCTATATATATATGGTCAATAACTAAGCGGCGACTCTGAGCGGATAGGGTTGCTTTGTAAGGACCGCCGGCCGTTTGAGCGGGAAAAGTGAGTGCCCACTGCCCCGCGGCATCTGCTCGACAAGAAAGCGTGCGGCCGCAAAAACTAACCTTGACTTGTTCGCCAGCATTCGCCATGCCGCGGAAAACAACCGGCTCATGGCGCTGCATCACCATACCGTCCGTGTAGAGCGGTGGGAGTTGCAAACCGCCGTAATTATCCGTCAGACCGCTATATACGGTTTGAGCGATGATTGCAGCCCCTTCCGCACTGGGATGGAGAGCATCTGCAAAAAGATCGGGACGGGAATAGAGCGGCGCGTGTAGGTCAATCAGCCCAACGTTTGCGGCTTTGGCCACCTGCCGAATATGTTGCTGGATGGCTGCGTGCCAATCGCGCGTTCCGCTACAAAAGCGCGCGTGGCGGTCGAATATGGGCGACATCAGACATATCCATATCCGCGCTTTGGGATTGGCCGCGCGGAATTGGCTGATAAGGCGCAAATAGTCGGCGTTAAAGTCCTCGCTATAATTCGGCCAATTCCGCGGATCGGTATCATTGAGGCCGAGATGGATTACTACCATGTCGGCCTTGAAAGCTAAAGCCTCTTCATACTCTTTCTGCTTCACGTAGGGCCTATGTCCTTTCTCGAGAAGCGTAGTTCCCGAATGTCCAAAGTTGCGCACCTCGTAGCCATCCCCCAACAGGCGTTGCAATTGCGCCGGATAGCACTGAGTTTCGCGTTCGGGCAGTCCGTAGCCCCACGTTACACTATTGCCCACGCACGCCACCTTTATCTTGCTCGCTGCAAAGGAGGTGAGGGTCGTTAGCAATAGGCTGCACAATAATATGATTTTTCTTGTCATAAATATAAAAGATGAGTTTCGTTGCATAAAGCGCCGGCCATTCAGCACCCTGCTCCCCAGCGCTGCTGCAATTTTCGGAAAATTCCCCGAGATAAGCAAGCCTTTCGGTACTTACATGAATAACAACGGCTTAAAAGCAGACAATGACGGAGAAAATTATAGGAAGGAAAAATAAATATGCTATAAAACATATTTTCAATATAGTGACTCATGGAAATTATAAATCTTTCTGATTTTTTGTCATATCTATTGGTGCATCTCTCCTTTTTTCTGTAGATTAGGCCCCGACAATATGTCATCACTTAAATTATATCATCTATGAGACGAAACTTTACTGCTTTATCAGTGTGCTTCTGCTTGTGCCTACCTTTGTTGCAGGCGAGAGCACAAGTGTTGAAGAGTGTTGCGTGTAAGCCCAAAGCAGAGCTACGAGCTGCACAAGCAATCACCACAACAGATGCACAGTATGCTTTGCCAGTCCCGTTGCGAAACATTGCTACAATCAAGCAAGAGGACAATGCAGTGTGCAATCTGTTAGTTAGGCACAAAGCCATCAATGGCGGGTCTTGGCTCTTGGCTTCAAAGGAGCGAAATGTGGTTTTCAAGGATGCGTCCAAAAATGGACCTACAGCGTGGAAGTGGACATTACCCGGAGCCACCGTTAGCTCCCAGCAAACGCAGGACGCCTCAGCGAAGTACACCGTTGAAGGCCTTTTCGACTTCCCCACACTTGAGGTGACGACAAGCAAAGGCGTAAGCACTTATAAACCTGACTTGAAAATCAAAGCGGGCGGTACTGCTGAAATCACAACGATCGATATGCGCAAGTGGGGATCTACTTACCAGCTGGCCCTGCTTCCCTTCAGCGAAGGACTGGAAGTAGGCGGCTGTTTGGGAGGTACTAACAACAAGGGGATTGTTGGAGTAGGAAATTTATTTATGATGGGAAGCGATGATATGTACCTTGATGGTGTCAATGTGTACCTCCATCATAAACCTAAGAAATATAAGGAAGATGCCACACTTGTACTGAAAGTTTGGATGGTGAAACTTCCTGAGGGCGGCGAACTTAAGTTTACTTCGCTGCCCGTTGAAGTTCAGACGATGAAGATGAAGGATATCAAAGCAGACGGCGAGGACGGCGCATGGGCACCCGTAGAGGGCGGCGCAGTAGCAGCCTTCCGTTTTGATGTACCTTTGGATCTCTATGGCAAAGGTTTGTTCTTTATATCAGTAGAAGGCTTTAGCAACGACCCAAGTACAGAGGACTTCTGCATTCTGACGGACCAAATCGGCGTTCCCCTTTCTGAAGCTGACGCTAACAACCGCTTAGCGCACAATTCCTTTGCGCGACTGAAGGGCGAGACTGACTACTTGCGCCCCATCAGTATGTACGGCGGTGGCACGGGCAGCTTTGCCATTTGTCCGCTGGTTCGCGTTCCGCTCGAAACCACGGGTATCGGTTCGCTAAGAACTTCTGACAACGCTTCCTTCAAGGCTGTTGTTACTCAGGACCAACTTCAAATCACAACATCTCAAGCGGGTCGCGTGAGAGTATTGGACTTAGCAGGGAAAACCATTAAGAGCCTCACGGTGAAAGCTGGTATGACCTCACTTCCTATAAGCCAACTGAACCGCGGCCTGTACATCGTGGAAGGTCCGCGCGGCGAAAGTTGCAAAGTTATATTCTAATTTATCAGAAAAACATTTAGAATCATGAATACATTTATTAAAGGTACGTTGGCGTCTTTATGCGCAATGTTTTTCATTGGTGGAGCGAACGCTCAAAGCCACCAATGGCAGTTTGTCACTACTGGAGAGGGTAGCACATACGCTATTGAGAAAGACGGCTCCCTTTGGGCCTGGGGCTGGAACGAGAGTGGCCAGCTGGGCATAGGAGGTGGCGCACAAAAGGTATCCGTGCCCACACAGGTAGGTACTGAAAAGACATGGAAATATGCCGTGGCCGGACAATCATACGCTTTCTTCATTAAAGCCGACGGCACTCTCTGGGCCGTAGGAGATAACACCAAAGGCGTACAAGGCGTGGGCGACGGAATGGGACATAAGACGCCCATCCAAGTAGGCACAGATACCAATTGGAAAAGCGTTTCTGTTTCGCGCTTCTTCGGACATACTGCCATCGGTCTTAAGACTGACGGTACGCTCTGGGGTTGGGGCGAAGGAGAATTAGGAACTCTTGGTTTGGGCAACTATAAGAACCAAACCACTCCTAAACAAATCGGTACCGACACGGATTGGGCGCAAGTGACCGTGGGAGATAACACGACGCTTGCCTTGAAGACCGACGGCTCCCTTTGGGGCTGGGGTTGGAATGATAATGGTACGCTGTGCGACTTGCCTAAGAAGACAAAGACTCCTACTCGTATCGGTACGGACAACGATTGGGTGCAAGTGTATTCAGTTTCTACAACTGCCTACGGTATTAAAGCCGATGGCTCGCTTTGGGTTTGGGGCTCTGCCGATAATAACATTCTCGGACTCAACGATGAAAACATCACAAAGGTGCAGCAACCTCTCAAGATTAATGCTTTCAAAGAACCGGTAGCCTTCATCTCTGGCTACAGAAACGGTAGAGTCGTGGGTATAGGTTCGGGCGGCGTAGCCACAAAACTATACGCTTGGGGAACAAATGAGGACGGCGCATTGGGCAACGGCACAGGCGTGGCAGTAGATAACCCCACCGGTGGAATTACCTATACAGGCACACCAGTAGAAGTGAAGTTGCCGACCAACATGAATGTAACTCAGCTCACTTCGGGCGAGGGCTATTCTATCGTACTTACCGACAAGGGACAGCTCTACGGCTGGGGCAAAAACAGAGGTGGACAATTGGGCGACCACGCCACAGAGAGCCAGATGACTTTCTCCAGTATGCCAATCGTTGCAGGGGAGAAAGCTGAGGAAGTTCAAACTACGTTCACGTTTGATGCCGAGAATATTCCTGCATCTCTCAAAGAAGCCAAGGTGTTGATCCTAACTGGCGCGTGGGGCACTGAAGATTTCGCTAAACTCACGGCAGCTATCGGTAACAACTCGGGATTCCCACCAGTGGGCAATACTACGATTGAAAAAGTGGATATGAGTCAGGCCACCATCAAGGCTAAGACCTATCTCTATGTTACTTATGGTGTGAACAACGTAGGTACTTTCCAGGGCTGCAAGGCTCTCAAAGAAGTGGTGATGCCTGCTGATGCTGAGGCCGCTAATTTCGTAAGCTTCCGCTCGGCATTCCAGAATTGCCGCATGCTGGAAAGCATCGATATGAAGGGATGTAGCAGTGTGCGCAACCTGACGGACGCTTTCTTCGGCTGCGAAAAACTGAAGCGCTGCGACCTCTCAGCTGCCGCTAACATTACGATGACGGAGAGCATGTTTGATCAATGTTCAGAGCTGGAAGAGGTAATCCTGCCTGGAAGTATTGCTTTGCAGAAATATGCTTTTGGAAACTGCTTGAAATTGAAGAAAATCGATTGGAGCAGGTTTACAGGCAAGAAAGCTCCTGTATTTGCTAAGGATCTCTTCCAATATATCACCGACTACAAGGCTATCACGCTCATCGTTCCTGAAGCTGCCTACGAATGGTTTACTGCTCACGCTGATTGGAGCAAACTTAACATCGTGAAGGCTACTACTACTGGTCTCTCCACCTTGCAGCCAAGCACCCCCGCTTATGCTGGAAAAGTGTATGACCTGCAAGGTCGCTATCTGACTACTGTTGCCAACGAATCAGAGCTAAACCGCCTACCCGTAGGTATGTATATCTGCAATGGCAAGAAAGTACTGGTGAAATAAGGAATAAGGCTTAATGGGAAGCCCCTCCATCTCAATGGGGAGCCCCCTCCATCTCCCCCATGAGGGGGAGTGCTCGGCTACCACTTGTTTAGGATTCTCCGACAGGTCAGACCAGTCGGACTGGTCCGAGAACCAAAGCTGAGCACTCCCCCTTATGGGGGAGGTGGAGGGAGCTTTAAAATATCAACAATTTTCCCACTTTTCTCCTCCCACGAAAGCCACAAATCCTCGCACGAAAGGGAGAGAGCGCCCCATCCAATCCTCCTGAGCATCGGTTTCCTTATTGCGTCAACGGATACAATAAGGATGTCGGCTGACAGCATAAGGAAGCCAGCCGACACAATAAGGAAACTGACGGGCGGGATAAGGCTATAAACGAGCAGAAAAATGAAAAAAAGCAATTTTTTTGAGGTGAAAAACTATAAAAACCGGAAAATCTTACCCAAAACTATCCTGCAAAATCCTCCTACAAAGAAAAAATTTGGCCGCTCCACTCTTTTCTCGCGCTAAAAGGAGAAAACGGTTTGTAAAATAATAGGGCGGTTAAGCAACACGGAGATAAAAATACAGAAAAGGGAGATGAAATTTAGAACTATTTTCTTATTTTAGAGGATAACTACGATTATATTTTGGCAAATCTGTATTTATCTGTAATTTTGTGCCACTTTACAAAATTTATTTATGCTTTTCCCACTCAATAGTAAGCACACAAAGAGAAAAAAGAATGGGCCGTTGGCACTCAGCCCTATGTTGTTCATGATAGGAATGTTTGTGCTCCTATCTTTCATTTGCGGAGGCTTCTCCAAAGTGCCTCTACTCATCGTTTTTATCACTACATCCATCTTCTCCCTTTTCACGCTGCGCCACACGCCCTTTGAGGAGCGCCTGACCATATACAGTAGGGGCGCTGGGCAGGATAATCTGCTTCTGATGATATGGATCTTTGTTTTAGCAGGTGCTTTTGCCGCCACAGCGCGACAGATGGGAGCAGTGGATGCTACCGTCAATCTGTGTCTGCAATTATTGCCACCGTCGATGCTCCTTCCCGGACTTTTCCTGGCTTCGTGCTTCATCTCGATGAGTATAGGCACAAGCGTTGGGACAATTGTTGCCCTCGTGCCTATCGCCGTCGGAATGGCCGGTCCATCAGGGCTGACAGAGCCTATGATGGTGGCCAGCTGCGTGGGCGGTGCTTTTTTTGGCGACAACCTTAGTTTTATCAGCGACACCACCGTGGTGGCCACCCGCACGCAGGGGGTGAAGATGAGCGATAAGTTCCGAACCAACTTTGCCGTGGCTCTGCCGGCCGCTCTCCTCACGTTCGCGCTCTATATGTACTTAGGGTGGGGCACTACGAGTCATATAGCTGTGGGTGCAGTGGACTATTGGAAGATTCTGCCCTATGTGGTGGTCATCGTCACAGCCATTCTGGGTCTCAACGTGCTGATAGTGCTCACGGGCGGTATTCTGCTCACGGGCATCATTGGTATTTGGGCGAACAGCTATGATGTTGCTGGCTGGCTTTCCTCGATCTGCGAAGGCATTGGCGGTATGAGCGAACTGATACTCATATCCATGATGGCGGGCGGACTGCTTGCCGTGATTCGCGCAGGCGGAGGTATCACTTGGTTGATCCATAACCTGACGCGACAAGTGAAGACTGTGCGCGGCGGCGAACTGGGCATTGCCACCCTTGTGAGTCTCACCAATCTCTGCACGGCTAACAATACCGTGGCCATCCTTTCCGTTGGTCCGTTGGCCAAAGCCATCAGTCAGCGCTTTGGAGTTGATCCGCGCCGCGCGGCAAGTATTCTCGACACCTTCTCATGCGTTGTTCAAGGCATCATACCCTATGGTGCGCAACTCCTCATGGCCGGCGGTTTAGCATCGCTTGCACCCACGAGCATCATGCCTTTCCTTTTCTATCCCTACATCCTGGCTTTTGTTATGCTTATGAGCATAGCTTTGAGAAGAAACAAGTAGGTTGATGATATAGAAGGACATATTTTCAAATCAAAGATAGGAAGTAAGAAAACTGTACTTTCGGAAGATAAAAGCAAGGAAAAAACGTTCTTTCTGCTATTTTTCATACAGTTTTCTTACTTCGTCAATCAAAAAAAAAGACAAAAGATAATATTCCCTCTAATTTTCTCTACATTTATATTATAATATCCATCAGAAAAAGGTTAACTTTGCTAACGGTTTAAGAACGCACAAATAAATTATATTATATAAATGGAGAAGATAGATAATCTAGATTTGCATATCTTAGGTGTTATTACTGAGAATGCTCGAGTTCCTTTCAAGGATGTTGCAGCTGTTTGTGGAGTCTCTAGAGCTGCCATTCACCAACGCGTACAGCGTCTCATCGAAGCTGGTATTATCGTTGGTTCCGGTTATAATGTAAATCCAAAGGCCATAGGCTATAGCACCTGCACTTATGTTGGTATCCGCTTAGAGCGCGGCTCTATGTACAGAGATGTAGCCACAAAACTCGACAAGATACCTGAAATCGTGGAGTGCCACTTCACAACGGGCAACTACACTATGCTGGTGAAACTTTATAGCCACGACAACGAGCATCTCATGGAGCTACTCAACCATAAGATTCAGGAAATCCCCGGCGTAATCTCTACGGAGACTCTCATCAGCCTCGAACAAACCATCAACCGCGAGATACCTATCCCTACAATAAACATTGTGGACAAGAAACCTCGCAAACCTCGCACTCCCCGCAAGAAAATTGAAGTTGCGGATACGGAAGACATCGATTAAATAAAGTGCTATGTACTTAGAAGGTATCCTGATAGGATTTTGTACCTTTCTGATTATCGGCGCCTTTCATCCAGTGGTCATCAAGACAGAGTACTATTTCGGTACACGCCCTTGGTGGATTTTTCTCCTACTCGGGCTCGCTGGCACAATAGGTGCAATATTCATTGAGAGTACTTTCTGGAGCTGCCTCTCTGCAATCACTGGTTTCTCTCTGCTTTGGTCCATTCTGGAACTCTTTGAGCAGAAAGAACGTGTTAAGAAAGGCTGGTTTCCGAAGAATCCTAAACGAAAATACTAAGCTGATGGATGAGAGCTCGAGGTTCTCATTCATCAGTCTTTCTTTTCTGACATTCATCACATCTCACCCCGCAATCAGCATCTGCTTGGCAAATCTTTACCAACAAAAGACGCGGATAGCGAGATGCCCACAACTTATATACACATATAATTATGTCCTTCAATATCAACTTAGATTACGACAGCGTAACAGATCATTACCCCAACCACCAAGCTCGGCCCATCATCGGAATTACGGGAAATTTCGGTGAGAATGGTTGTACGCTCGGCGAAGGATATTATAAGAGTCTGGAGGCGGCAGGTGCTATACCAGTTGTCCTACCTCCCACTCAGAACATTACAGAAATTCTCACGCTCCTTGATCGTGTTGACGGAATTCTCTTAAGTGGCGGTGCCGACATCAATCCACTTTATCTGGACACTGATCCTATCCCCGAATTGCATAGTATCAATCCCGAACGCGACCGCTTCGAGTTATTGCTCACTCGGTTTGCGTTCGACCGCCAAATACCGATGCTGGGCATTTGTCGCGGTATGCAGGTGCTTGCAGCCGCACTGGGTGGCAGCCTTCATCAAGATATTCGTGCGGCCCTGCCTGATGCTCCACTCTTGAAGCACTCCCAAGATGCTCCCCGATACTTGCCCACACATTTTGTTGAGGCAGCAGCGGACAGCACCATAAGCAGCCTGTTGGGTTCGCGCTTTGCGGTGAATAGTTTCCACCACCAAGCCGTCAACGAAGCAGGACCCCATCTCCGCGTAGTGGCTCGCAGCGCCGACGGCGTAGTAGAAGCCGTGGAAAGCAACGAGGAGAAAAGTATCATAGGTGTACAATGGCATCCCGAATGCTTTATTCAGAACGGTGATGAAAGTATGCTGCCGCTCTTCCGCTGGTTCATGACGCAGGCCGAGTCCTTCCGCCGCGCTCGCAAAGTACACCAACAGATTCTTACCCTTGACTCGCACACTGACACCCCTATGTTTTTTGAGCAAGGCGTCAACTTCGACCACCGCGACCCAAAGGTGCTCGTCGATCTCCATAAGCTCCAAGAAGGCATGATTGATTCTGTCATCATGGTGGCTTATCTAAAACAAGAAGGGCGCAGCACAAGCGAACTCGAAGCAGCCACCTGCAAGGCGCAGCGCATATTGCAAGAAATCAGAGATATGGTAGAAAATGTGCGCGGAGCTGAGATAGCCTACACTCCGAAGGATGCCCACCGCCTCAAATCTATGGGACGGAAAGCTATCTTCCTCGGAATTGAGAACGGCTACGCTATAGGTCGCGATTTGACAAACATAGCGCGCTTTCGCAATGAGGGAGTGGTCTATATGACCCTCTGCCACAACGGCGATAACGACATCTGTGACGCCGCATCCCGTTCTAACAACGAACACAACGGCTTGAGCGATTTCGGCAAGCAGGTTGTCGACGAAATGAACCGCGTGGGCATGATGGTAGACCTTTCGCACGCTGGCGAAAAGAGTTTCTACGACGTCTTATCCTATAGCGAGTTACCGCCCGTCTGCTCCCATTCATCGAGCCGCGCCCTTTGCAATCATCCGCGTAACCTCACGGACGAGCAGCTGCGGGCTTTGGCCGACAAGGGAGGCGTTGCGCAAGTCACCTTCTACCACGGATTCCTCCGCGAAGACGGTCAAGCCACAATTAGCGACGTTGTAGCCCACCTGCTCCATATGATAGACGTGGCTGGCATTGACCACATCGGCATCGGAAGCGACTTCGACGGCGACGGAGGCGTTCCAGGATTGGCTTCAGAGGCTGAAATGCTCAACCTCACCCGCCGACTCATCAACGAAGGCCTTACAAATGCACAGCTCCGCAAGATATGGGGCGGTAACTTCCTCCGAGTGATGAATCAGTGGCAGAAAATCTACTAAACAAAAGTTCCCTTTATCTTCTTCATAAAGAAAAACGTTCGAATATGGCTCATCGGAGCCGACAGAACCTAACTATCTATGAAGAATATAAAGGGATTTTTCAATAACTTATATCTATATGAAACTTTCTTTCAAATTCCTCACAACAGCTTTAGCCGTCGGACTGGTAGGTCTGACAAGTTGCAAAAGCAAACAGCAGAACGACGCGGTAAAACCCGACGCTGAACTGGCAAAAGTGCAATTCAACGCCGACAGTGCCTATCAGTACATCGTGGATCAATGTGATTTCGGGGCACGTGTCCCAAATAGCGAAGCCCACGACCGTTGTGCTGATTACATCGTCAAAGCTTTCAAGCGATTCGGACTGACCGTCAACGAACAGAAAACGACTGTCAAAGGATGGGATGGAAAAATGCTCCAGTGCAATAATATCACTGCCAGCTATAAGCCCGAACTCCGTGAGCGCATCGTGATTTGTTCCCATTGGGATAGTCGTCCCTGGGCCGATGCTGATCCTGATTCTTCAAAACACCATGAACCGGTTATGGCCGCCAATGATGGCGCGAGCGGTGTGGCTGTCATGATGGAATTGGCGCGTCAGATTCATCAGCTCAACCCATCTGTTGGTGTCGATTTCGTATGTTTCGACTCAGAGGACTATGGTGCTCCCTACTGGGGTCCACAAACCAAGGACGAGAACGATTGGTGCCTCGGCAGTCAGTATTGGGCCAATAACTTACCTAAGGACTACAAACCGCGCTACGGCATTCTCCTTGATATGGTAGGCGGCGACGATGCGCAATTTAAGTTTGAATACTACAGCATGCAGTATGCGCAAAACATTGTAGCAAAGGTGTGGAGCGCAGCACAAAGTGTGGGGGCTGACAACTACTTCTTGCAGCAGGACGGAACGGCAGTCACTGACGACCACATCCCCATGAATCGCATCGCAAATATCCCCACAATCGACATCATCTCCGACAACGGCAACGGTTTCTCCCGCACCTGGCACACCACCATAGACACGCCGCAGAACATCTCCCGCGAGACGCTCAAAGCCGTAGGACAAACGCTCGTGCAAACGCTTTTTGAAGAAAAATAAAAAGCTTTTATTTATCAATCATCGTAACTTCAGAAACAATGACAATAGAAGAATCACAGCAAGAAATTATTGAAGAGTTCAGCGAAATGGACGACTGGATGGATCGCTACCAGCTGCTCATCGACATGGGGGAGGAACAAACCCCTCTGCCTGCTGAAGAAAAAAACGAAAGTAACCTCATCGATGGTTGCCAAAGCCGCGTATGGATTGTGTGCAACGAACAAGACGGTCGCCTGCACTTCCGCGCTGAGAGCGATGCGCTGATTGTGAAGGGCATTATCGCGCTTCTCATCCGCGTTATCAACGACCACACGCCGCAGGAGATTCTCGATGCCAAACTCCATTTCATCGACGACATTGGCCTACGCGAGCACCTCTCGCCTACGCGCTCCAATGGTTTGCTGGCCATGATCAAACAAATCAACTTCTACGCCTTGGCCTACAAGGCAAAAGGATAACCCCACAGAAGGCTCACCGAACAACACAACAAGGTGAGCCTTCATTGTATCCGCTCGAAAAATCGACACATGGGATACTATGAAGCACAACTCCTTTCTTGTAAACTCTTTTCGCATTCTATACGACTGAGAATCGCGCGAAATCCAACTCAGAATTATCCGACCGAAACAACGCAACTATGGAGCGTTCGGCTTCCTTATTGGAAGGATAGTTTTATGCCGAAATTCCCATTTTTCTCTTTATTCTGACAAACAGAATAAGGATAACAGGGATGAAGAATATAGAGACCACCGCAGATAGAATAAAGATATTTGAAAATACAATAAAGCTATCGGCTGACTTCCTTATTGTATCCGCCAACGCAATAAGGAAAACAATGAAAAGGTATATTTTAGAAGAAAACAAGCTTATTGTGTGATACAATAAGCTTGCTATATTGAAAAACTCAATTGACAAGAAAAAAGACAGAAACTATTTATTCGAAATCAGAAGGGAGAGGGGATTTTTTTAATTCTCCGACTCGTCGGACCAGTCCGACCCGTCCGAAAATAAAACAATTCTGCTCTTCCTCTCCTCAACTATTTCGTAAAGCCCAATTGTCGGGCAAATTCCCACATCACGATGCCGGCGGTAACGCTCACGTTGAGCGAATGCTTAGTGCCGAACTGCGGAATTTCAATACAAGCATCCGAAGCATCTACCACTTGCTGCTGGACGCCCTTTACCTCATTGCCCATCACCAAAGCATAACGGCCGTTGAACGGCAAGGAGATTTCGTCGAGTTTGAGGCTTCCCTCCACCTGCTCAATACTGTAGATGGTGTAGCCTTCAGCACGCAATGCTGCCAAGGCCTCTTCCGTTGTGGAATAGTACTGCCAGTCCACACTGTCTTCTGCCCCGAGTGCCGTCTTATGTATCTCCTGCTGAGGAGGACATCCCGTGATGCCACAAAGACAAACACGCTGCAAGCGGAAAGCATCGGCCGTCCGAAAAACACTCCCTACATTGTGAAGACTCCGAATATTGTCGAGCACCATCACTACGGGCAATTTCTCGGCCACCTTAAACTCGGCCACTTCCAAACGCCCCATTTCTTCCACTCTTAGCTTGTGCATAGTTTCGTATCTTTAGCAGGGCCATGCGGCGAACTATTCTGTTCGTCGATAGATGCCCAAATTTTTGGCTGCAAAGTTAAGTTATTCCTGTTGATAAGTAGTGGAAAAGTCGTTGAAAACTGGTGGAAACACGGCTAATAACCTACTGCCGACAGAAGAGTTAAAGCCATTGACAGTTTTCCACCATATACCACTGTTTTACTCCTATTTTACGCAGCTTTTCCAACGGAAATTGACCACTATAAAAGACCTTTTTTCAGCCGTTCAAAACTTATCCACAGGCTGTGTAAAACCCTCTATAAAAAGGATTGTAACTATTTAAGAACAGATACTTATAGTTTGGTTTCAGGTGTGGATATCGGCGTGGAAAAGTAAGCTTTCTCTGTGGATTACATAATTTCCAAATTTTATACAAAAAACTTATCCACCGTTTCCACAGGCAATTATCATCAACATAACTTTCTTTTCTTTTTCTAAGAATAAAAAAAAGAAAAAAGAATATATAGAAAATGTTTTGCGTGGTGGATGGTGGAAAACGAGAAATCAATCCTTCTGATTTCTCGGAAAGTGTTGCAGAATCTGATCCCGAAGAAAGCGGCGATCAATGTGGGTATAGATTTCGGTTGTACTGATGCTTTCGTGTCCCAACATGGTCTGAATGGCGCGCAGGTTGGCTCCGCCCTCCAGCAGGTGGGTGGCAAAGCTGTGTCGGAAGGTGTGGGGCGAGATGGTCTTTTGTATGCCCGCTTGTTCGGCGTAGACCTTGATGTTGTGGAATACGGTGATGCGCGACAGATGCTTCTTGCGCGCCGCACTGATAAAGACATAATCCTCTTCGCCAGGTTTGATGTTGATGGAATTGCGGAAAACGAACCACGACTTTAGTTCGCGAATGGCGCGCTCAGAGATGGGCACTAACCGCTGCTTGTTGCCCTTTCCCGTGACGCGCAAAAATCCCTCGTCGAGGAAGAGATCGGAGAGCAGGAGGTTGCAAAGCTCGCTCACACGCAAGCCGCAGGAATATAGCATCTCAATGGCCGCGCGGTCGCGTTGCCCTTCCGGTGTGCTCACATCGATTATTCCTTCGATAGCATCAATCTCCTCCACGCTAAGCACCTCGGGCAAGTGTTTTCCTATTTTGGGCGATTCGAGAAGTTCCGTAGGGTCTTGTTCCAAATAGCCATCGAGAACGAGAAATTTATAGAACGAGCGTATACCTGAAAGAATCCGCGCAATGGAACGTTCGCCAATGCCAACATCCATAAGGGCCGCTGCAAAAGAATGGAAATGTTCGAGCTCCACCTTGAGAAAATCAATCTTTTCATCCTCAAAATAAGTAAAGAGTTTCTCTACGTCGTGGAGATAAGCCTCGCGCGTGTTGTTGGAAAGTCCTTGTTCGAGCGTGATATAGCTCTTGTATTTTTTCAGAATACTGTTCATGGATGAAAAGAACGTTGATAGGCGGCAAAGATACGGATAAATCGTGCGGCAAAGCGAAAAAAATGAAGTAACTTTGTAGCCTAATAATATATAGGCCTATGAAGATACTAATTATGAATGGTCCAAATCTCAACTTGTTGGGACAGCGGGAACCGAGCATATACGGCACGGGAACGATGGAAACCTACGTGGCTGAACTTCAAAAGCTCTATCCAGCAGTTGAGTTGGAGTATTTTCAAAGCAATGTAGAAGGCCTCATGATTGATCGCTTACAAGCCACTCTCAGAGACGGCACAAACGGCGTGGTTCTCAATGCTGGTGCCTATACGCATACGAGTATCGCACTGGGAGATTGCATCCGCTCGCTAACGTGTCCCGTTGTGGAGGTGCATATCTCTAATGTGTACCAGCGCGAAGAGTATCGCCACCGCTCCATGATTAGTGCAGCCTGTAAAGGCATTATTGCTGGCTTCGGCCTTCATAGTTACCGCTTAGGTATCGAGGCTCTACTAAAAGATTAAATTTGTTTCAGAAAAAACAAGATAAGGAAGATGAAATACAAGAAGACTAAGATTGTTGCTACCATTAGTGACGCACGTTGCGACGTATCGCTGATACAGAAGCTCTATGATGAAGGCATGAACGTAGTGCGCCTGAACACGGCTCACCAAGGGCCGGAGGGTATGAAGCGCGTAATTGATAATGTGCGCGAGGTTTCTAGCCACATCGCCCTGCTGGTGGATACGAAAGGACCTGAAGTGCGCACAACGGTTTGTGACGCCCCCATCACATTCAAAGCTGGCGAAACAGTGAAGATTGCTGGACTGCCGGGGGAGAAGACCACGAAGGAGCGCATCTGCGTAAGCTACCCCGAATTTGTGAGGGATGTGGCTGTGGGTTCGCAAATATTGATTGACGATGGTGACCTCGGACTGCACGTTACAGAAAAGGCCGACGACTGTGTCATCTGTACCGTGGAGAACGAAGCCACGCTGGGAGCGCGCAAGAGTGTCAATGTGCCGGGTGTGCGTATCAACCTGCCCGCTCTGACGGAGAAGGACCGCAACAACATACTCTTTGCCATCGACTACGACGTTGATTTCATCGCCCACAGCTTTGTGCGTTCGAAAGAAGATGTCCTGGAAATTCGCAAGATACTCGAAGAGAAGAAGAGCGATATTAAAATCATCGCCAAAATTGAGAACCAAGAAGGCGTAGACAATATAGAAGAAATTTTGGAAGTAGCCGACGGCGTGATGGTGGCTCGTGGCGATTTGGGTATTGAAGTGCCGCAAGAATACATCCCTGGCATTCAGCGCCGCATAATTGCAGCCTGCATCCGCGCCCATAAGCCCGTTATCGTGGCTACGCAGATGCTTCAGAGCATGATTCGCAACCCACGCCCCACGCGTACGGAAGTGACCGACATTGCCAATGCTGTTTACAGTCGCGCCGATGCTGTCATGCTGAGTGGTGAGACTGCTTACGGCGACTATCCAGTTGAGGCTGTCCACGTTATGTCTACCGTGGCACGCCAAGCAGAACTCGATAATCTGGACGGAGTGACAGCCGACATCGACATACCTCTCTCTCAGTATCCTACTGTGACAGAATTTTTCGCCAAAGAAGCAGTGATGGCCACTAAGACTATGCAGCTCCATGGTATTATCATGGATAGTTTCACGGGTCGCACAGCGCGCTACGTTTCTTCCTTCCGTGGTCGCAATACGGTGTTTGCTCTTTGTTATAAACCCAAGACAGTGCGCCATTTGGCACTGAGTTTCGGTGTTTATCCCATCTATCTGCCGATGAATACCTTTGGTCACGCCTTCCTTCTTGTGGCGTTGAAGAAACTGATTGCTGAAGGATTGCTCCATTATGAGGATCGCATTTGTTATCTTGGTTCTCACTGCAAAGAACAAAGCACAAGTTTTATGGAGATGAACATCGTGCGCAACCTGTTGGACGAAGAAGAGAAGGATGTGTATAGAAACTAACATTTGAGGAATGAGTGGCGAGATATAAGCTCGTTTTTTCGGAACTTGTATCTCGCAACTTACAACTCGTTTGTAGTAATAAATAACTCAATTGTGCAACATCATCATACAAACGGAGCAACGCAAATACCGCTGGCAGAAACTGACAGCGTAGAGCTGTTGTACGACTACTTGGAGGCCCACTGCACTCCGGAGGATGAATACATGCACCGCCTTTATCGAGCCACCAACACACAGCTCGTGCGGCCGCGCATGGCCAGCGGACACATGCAGGGAATACTCCTGCGGATGATTGCACAAATGGTGCGCCCACAAACCGTACTCGAAATCGGCACTTATTCAGGTTATTCCGCTCTGTGTCTGGCTTCGGGGATGGAAAAAGGTACTAAAATCTATACTTTCGAGGTGAATGATGAACAAGAGGACTTTACCAAACCGTGGTTTGATAATTCTCCCTATCCGGTCGATATAGAAATGATCATCGGCGATGTTCTGAAGTTGCTTCCCGATATGGATCTTCGTTTCGACCTCGTTTTTATCGATGCCAACAAAAGGGACTACCGCGCCTACTACGACCTTGTCTTTCCACGCCTCAATCCTGGCGGCGTGATTCTGGCGGATAATACGCTCTGGGATAATCACGTTATCGATCCGGCTTATGATGACGATGTGCAGACAAAGGCTATTAAAGATTTCAATGATTATGTGGTGCAGGACAGCCGTGTGGAGAAAATCATTCTCCCGCTGCGCGACGGACTCACTATGATTCGTAAAAAATAAGACCAATATGGAAACTACCCGTCAACAGAAAATAGACCGCTTGATACAGAAAGAGCTCGGCGAAATGTTTCAACGCCAAACTCAAGCTATGCGAGGCGTGCTTGTGAGTGTAAGTAATGTGCGTGTGAGCCCAGATCTCAGTGTGTGCAATGTTTATGTCAGTGTTTTTCCTTCAGAAAAGGCCGATGAGATAGTAAAAAATCTCAACGACAACGTTCGCAGCATTCGCTACGACCTCGGACAACGCGTGAGACATCAGCTCCGAATCATTCCCGAACTAAAGTTCTTCAAGGATGATACCCTCGACTACATCGAGCACATTGATGAACTTTTGGCCAACAAATAAGTAGCGACAACCATGTCGTTTCCATTCTACATTGCGCGCCGCTATCTTTTTTCTAAGAAGCAGCACAACGTTATCAACCTTATTAGCGGCATCTCCGTGGTAGGGGTAGCACTGGCTACACTTGCCATGGTTTGCGTTATGTCTGGCTTCAATGGTTTTCAAGACCTCATTGGCAATCTTTTCACTGCTTTCGATCCGCAGTTGGAATTGGTTCCAACGCAGGGCAAGGTAATGGCGGAGGACGATCCCTCGCTCGTGGCGGTGAGGCGCAATAACAAAGTGGCAGCGGCCACAAACAGCTATGAGGACAACGCCCTCATACTTTTCAAAGGACGCCCTTTGGTGATCATGCTAAAGGGTGTGGACGACAATTTCACAAAGACGTCTGGAATTAAGAATATTCTTTACGGACAAGGAGAGTATTTGCTCCGCCGTGGCAATTTGAATTACGGTATCCCAGGTTATAATCTCGCCCTGCAAATGGGAGGTCTGAATTTCGGGACGTTGCAAATCTGTGTACCTAAAAAAGGCGAGCAAATCAATCTGGCTAACCCGATAGAAAACATCAATGTTGACGATTTGACGGCTTCAGGAATCTGCTTCCAGGTTAATCAACAGAAGTACGACGACAATCTAATGCTTTGTTCTCTGCCCTTTGTTCAGGGTCTTTATAATCAAGAAGGCTGCATCACTAAGTTAGAACTCAAACTCAAAGATGGTGTTGATGAACAAGTGGCCAAAAAGGAATTGCAACAACTGGCGGGGCCACGATTCAGAGTGCTTGATCGCTATGAGCAACACGAGGAAACGTTCAACGTGATGCAGATAGAAAAACTCTTCGCCTTTGCTTTTCTCACCTTCATAGTCCTCGTGGCTTGCTTCAATATTATAGGGAGCGTTTCGATGCTAATTATTGACAAAACAAAGGACATATCCACGCTTCGTCACCTCGGAGCCACCAACAAGCAGATAGTGCACATTTTCCTCTTTGAGGGATGGCTCATTTCCTTTATGGGAGCGATTATCGGCATTGTTCTCGGTCTCATTGTGTGCTTTTTGCAGCAGCAGTTTGGCCTGCTAAAGCTCGAGCCAACAGGCGGCGGCAACTTTATCGTGGATGCGTACCCCATCAGCGTTCATGCGCTCGACATCGTGATAATCTTCTTCACCGTCATCATTGTTGGTTTCCTCAGCGTGTGGTATCCAGTGAACTATCTGAGCCGCAAAAGCATGGATTCGCAAGCATAAGCTGACGTTTAGACTTATTGAATCCTATTGTCTAACTCCCCATATTTTTGAATATAAGCACTTGTCTTTGCTGCGCACTTAGTATGTATATCTACTCCTACCAGCAAAACATATTTTTTGTTGTCACGTTGTCACGGAGGTGTAAATGCGTTGATAGATAGCTGTTTATAAGCGTGACAGCAGTGTGACAACAAAATTTTATTGTCACCTTGTTGTCACGCCTATAATATGTACGTTATCAGATAGTTAAGACTAAAGTGTGACAACGTGACGACGTGACGATGAAAAAACAAAATGTAGGGAGGAGGGAGAGCATGTATAGATATAGTTTTCTTTGTTCTGTGCTCCATTGCTATAAAGGTGCTGACTGACGCAATAAGGATGTCAGCTGACGCAATAAGGATGTCAGCTGACAGAATAAGGCTATCAACTGATACGCTTATTGTATCTGCTGATAGCCTTATTTTATTTGTGACTATTTAGACAATCGTGATGTGGCTCTGCCCGCTACTGGGGAGTTTCTCTACCCGAATCTGTGGGCTGATTTGGTTGCGGATTTGGTCGGTATGACTGATAACACCTACCTTTCTTCCCTGCGAGTCTTCGAGGCTTGAGAGAGCTTGCATCACCAGTTCGAGGCTTTCGTGATCGAGGTTGCCGAAACCTTCATCAATGAAAAGTGAACCTATGTTTAGGCCGCTGGATGAGAGATTGGCCAGACCGAGTGCCAATGCTAAGGAAACGACAAACGTCTCCCCGCCGCTGAGCGAGGTGACATAGCGTTTTTGGTCGAACATATCGCGGTCGATGATTTCGAGCATCAGCGTGCCAGGCATGTTTTGCAGGCGATAGCGCGGGCAGAACTTCTCCAGCTGCACATTGGCGTGATTGACGAGGAAACGGAATGTGTAGCTCTGCGCCAGTTCGCGGAATTTCTTTCCATCGGCCGAACCGAGTAGTTGGTCCAATCGTTGCCATTCGGCTGCGTTGTCTTTTGCTTTTTGGAACTCTTCTTTCCGCTCTTGGGATTGAGCTATGCTGTTGTTATGGGCTTGTAGGCGTGTGCGCAAACCCACAATTGCTTCGTTGAGTTGTGCTTGCTGTTCGATGAGTGCCTGCTGCTGTTCGATGAGCTGTTGGCGCGTGTTGTCGTTAGTATTGGCAGGACGATTGCTTTCAGCCTGTAGTTGGAGCAGTGCTTTGCGTACCTGTTCCACTTGGTGCGCTGCGAGCGTTGCAGCCTTCTTGCGCGCATCGAGATTGGTGCGTAGCTCGTTCCAGTTGCGTGTGTCGGAGAAAATCTGCTTTAGCTCCGTCATTTGTATAGGAGCGTGCGTTCCGTTGAACTTGAGAATCCATAAGTCCATTTGCGACATTCCGTCGCTGTATTCCTCTTGTTTTTGTAGGCGCGTTTTCTCCAAATTTTTATGTTGCCCCTCCAGCCGGTTAAGTTCGTTGTTGGTGCGGTCGAAAGCCTCCTGTGCTTTCTGCTGTGCTTGCAACATACCGGCGATATACTTCTTGAGGCGTTCCTCCTCGAGGCTGGGCGATGATTCGCCAAAGAGGCGGCGCATCTCCTCGCGCTTGTCGTTGAGTCGTTGAAGGGCAGCATCCTTTTCGTCGCGCGCCTGCACCAGTTGGCGGTTGGCTTCTGTTTCGTTGTCCTTCATGGTTTTCACTTCCTCGCGCAGAATGTTGATTTTGCCGTTCAGATCCTCCAGGCTGTTATTGGTGCGGTTCCAATCCTCGAAGAGATTGTTGAGGCGCAGGCGGAAGTTGTCCGAGTTCTTTTGCCATTCTGTCAGCCAACTTGAGAGCGTGATCATGCTGTCAAGGTCGCGGTAGAGTTCGCTGCAAACGCGGTCGCTTCTGTGGAGGTTTTGTTGCAGTCGCTCAATGTCGGACTGCTTTATCTTCAGGTCAGAGCGGAACGTGTTTACTTGGTTTTCGTTGTTCTGAATACGCGTATTGAATTGCTCAATCTTCTCCGTGATTTCGTTGATGAGATTCTGGTGCTGATTGAAGGTCTCCATTTCTTTTGTAGACTCCTCACAACTCTTCATTGCGTTGTCGATGAGCATACCAAAGAGGGTGAAACGCGCACTGCGGTTGGTGGTTGGTGAGCAGTCGGTGAATGAAGGATCGAGGTAGACATAGTTTTGCCATTCTGTTTCGTCCGCCGCTTGACTTTGTTCAAGTTCTTGCAGGTAAGTCTTATCCGCTTTCAGCTCAGCTTCATCGGCCGCCAACTTATTAGAGAGTTCCGAAAATTTATGCTCCGAAGTTTTGAGGAGTTCCTCCGCCTCTTCGAAGTCCTTACTGAGGTTTTCGATGAGATTGCCCAATTCGCGTTGTGTCTCCGTGTGGTAAGGATGATGTGTGGCACCGCAAACGGGGCAAGCCGTACCTTCTTTGAGACTTTTGCGTAACCGCTGAATGTTCTCACTATTGGAGAGCATATAGCTCTCGCGCTTTCGTTCGACATCCTCTTTGCGCACCGCCATCTCCAGTTTTGTTCGTTCCAAGTCCTTACGCGTTTGTTCGAGATTTCCTGTGTCGCGCGCAATTTTTGCCCGGCGTTCGTCAATACGTTCATAGCCCGTCACGATACGTTTCCAGAGTTCGCGTGCAGGTTTGAGCCCTTGCAGGCGATTGCGTAGTTGCGAGAGGCGCAGTTGGAGCTCGTCGCCGTTGTGTCCTTGATTGGCTTGGCGATGAATGAGCAATTCTGATTTTAGTCTGTTGAGTTGTGCTTGATCCTCCTGCTGTTTTTTCTCCAAACGCTCCAAAGTGTCGGAGATATTCTTGTGTTCGGATTGTTTCGTTTTCAGTTCGTTGTTGTCCTGCGCATTCTGTGTGGATTCCGTTCGGAAACTCGCCAGTTTGTCCTTGACAAGTTCGAATTTATCGAACATGATGCGGTGCACATTCAGTGTCTGTCGGTGGAGTTCCTTTTCTTTGATTTCCTCCTCCGTTTTTTCCATCACGGCGAGTTTCTCACGATAGCGCGTTTGCCTATCTATGAGTGTGTCCTGCGCTTGTTTGAGTTGCTGCAAGAGCTTTGTCACCTGATTTTCCGCTTCTGAAATTTCGCCCGATAGCTTATTTCCTTGATTGATAGCCGGCTGCCAACGCATTTGTTCGTTCTCGGCATCGGCCGTTTGCTCTTTGCTGGTGTCGAGAGCCGAAGTAGCCTGCTTCAGGCGCAGTCTGCAATCTGATAGCTGGCTTATGATTTCTTCGTCCTGGGCTTTGAGCTGCTCTATGTCGTTGGCGCGCACCTCTATCTTTTGGAAGAGCGGCAACACCTCCTGCACAGAGTCGTAGCGTTCCAGTTTGAGCTGTTCGCCTCTCATTTCAACCACGCGCTTCTGGGCTTCCATGTTGTGGTTTTCGGCAGCTTCCAGTTGGGTTTTGGTTTGTGTATAATTATTGAACCACAGTAGTTGCTCATCAATGCTTTTCTGTTTTTCGCCCACAAACTTATGGGTAGCGGTCTTCTGATGAATCTCGTTGTTGAGTTCGTCGAGTTCTTCAGGCGTCAGGCAGTAGCTGAGCAAACCTTTGATATTGCTATCCAGTTCCAGCACTTGCTTTTCAGCATCAGCGTGTAGTTCGTGGATTTTCTGCGAGATACGGCCGTAGATGTCTGTACCTGTGAGTTTTTCCAATAGCGACGACTTATCGCTCTTCTTAGCTTGAAGAAAAGTGGCAAAACTGTTCTGCGCCAGCATCACGGTGCGCGAAAATTGCGTATAATCGAGTCCGATGATTTCTGTGATTTTCTGTTGTATTTCACTATTGCGACCGTTGAAAGTATTCTTCTTTGGCGCGAGCTGACGGAAGGAGCGTTGAACATCGTCATAGTTGCCCGTGCGCTTCATGCGGCAGCTCCAGCCAGCCTCATAGCGCGCTCCGTCGGGCATAGTGAATTCTACCCGTGCATAAGCTTCTTTCTTTCCTCGGCGCAAGAGATTTCGCGTGTCGTAGGTCTGAAGATTTTTCACCACGCTGTCGTCCTGCGATAGCATTTCTTTGTTGAGTCGTTCAGCGTTGTCGAGGCGCGGGGCTTCATCGTAGAGCGCCAAACAGATGGCATCGAGCAGTGTGGATTTGCCCGCGCCCGTATCGCCACAAATAGCGAAGAGACCAGCCGAACGCAGCGGTTCGGCTGTGAAGTCAATGACCTGTTCTCCTTCAAAGGAGGTGAGGTTGGAGAGGATTATCTTATCTATTTTCACCGTAGTATATTCTGCTCAGTTAAATATCGGTACATTCCTTTTCTGCTTGTTCGAACCGCAGGCGGAGGGAGTTGGGCATTTCGCTGCCGTAGCGACTGTCGAACACTATCTGGGCCATTTCCATGGGGGTCAGATTACGTATGGTTTCGATGCTTTCTGTTGTTGCGGAAGTAGGAGAACTCGTTTTCGGTGTTTCGCGCGTCATGCGGCAGAAGAGTACTGCTTTTGTGCTCAAGGCTTCCGTCACCTCATGGAGGAAGTTTGGTTCTGGTTGTTCCTCCAGTACGCGGAGTTCCAGATAGGGCCATGCTTCGCCATTGTCCTTCTTTTCGCCCTCCGGCAGTTTGCAGATTTCTTCCATAATAGTGGCCGGAACGGCAGATCCTTTGGCCGGAATGGTGAGCAAATGGCGCAAAGGGTTGTATTCAAGATGGCTCACAACAGTTTCGCCATCTTCACCGATATCCACCATTTCCACGCCGTGATGATAGAACCTTTCGCTGAAACTCATTGGGAGAGCCGAACCGGCATAGTAGGTGTTGCTGCTCACTTGCTGGGCTTTGTGGATATGGCCCAAAGCTACATAACTGAATCCTTCACCCATGATGTCGGCATCTACGCGGTCCTGACCGCCCACCACGAGGCGTTCGCTGTGTTCTTCGGCATTGATGTCGGCCCCTGCAGCATAGTAGTGAGCACAAGCCACAGTGGGCAAAGCCTTAAAGGGCGATTTGCGAAAACGCTTCTGCAAACCATTGAGGAAATAGCGCAAACCCTCCTCCACGGATATTCCTGCTGGATAGTCGCCGCTGCGCAGATAGGGAATGGCGAAGCAAACCACGCGCGCTTCGGTATTATCGCGCAAACTCAAAGGGAGGAGATACTCGTCGAAGTCTATCTCTCCTTCTTCGTTGCGGTGTATCAGTCCGCGCACATAGATGTTGTGAGTTTTCAACAAGGCTTGCGGAGCTTCCAATCGGCCTGCCGAATCGTGATTACCAGCTGTGATGACGATTTGAATACCTGGAACGGTCTCCGTAGTATCGTTGAGAAATTGATAGAACATTTCTTCCGCACGGGCCGAGGGATTGGCCGAATCGAACACGTCGCCGCTGATGAGCAACGCGTCGGGCTGCTGCTGGCGGAGCGTTTCGAGCATCCAGCGCAAGAAATGGGTGAATTCACCCTCGCGCTCATGTCGGTGGAAACTATTTCCCAAGTGCCAGTCGGCAGTATGAATGAGTTTCATTTTCTTCTGTTTATATTATGATACAAAAGTAATGATAAGCGCGAAAATAGAAAACGCTACGCGTGGAATTATTCGTGGCGTTTAGCAAATGAGGGCTCAGAAACTGACGGGATTGCATCTACTTTGGAACAATCCCCTCTGCTGCTTCTTGGAGTATGTACTTAAATAAGAATCTGAAAAAGTTGCTAATTTATTGATAAAATATATTCAGCAGCATGATGCTGAATATGGAGAATCTACCCCTTCTGCATCAATTTTTACCCACTTTTTGGTGTGACAGATTTGATAAAATGGTGGAGAAAGTAGCAGGTAGTGCTGTTTTTCATAGTTTTTCCTTCATTTTCGGTCGGATTTTTCCTAAAAAGAGTCTGTACCTCTTCGTCAATTTCCTTATTGTGTCTGCTGGCTTCCTTATTCTGTTGGCCGGCGCCCTTATTGTATCGGCTGACGCAATAAGGATATTTGCGCTCAGGAAGGTGGAATGGTTTGCTCACTCCCTTTTGTGCGAGGATTTGTGGCGTTTGTGAGAGGAGAAAAGTAAGAAGATTATTGATATTTTTAAGCCCCCTCCACCTCCCCCATAAGGGGGAGTGCTCAGCTTTGGTTCTCGGACGGGTCGGACTAGTCCGACTTGTCCGAGATTCAGTCCTCTGACTAGTCCGACTAGTCCGACCCGTCCGAGAACCAAAGCTGAGAAATCAGAAATCCAATAAGTCATCAAAGAATCCTGCGAT
>ERZ772974.587-NODE-587-length-26124-cov-4.191607_pt1 | contig 26124 bp, 20 predicted proteins | sample MGYA00580671_ERZ772974 | MGnify/ENA primary metagenome ERZ772974 (study PRJEB29015, sample SAMEA2738065) | human oral metagenome | biome: human oral; feature: human-associated habitat; material: saliva | place: China | collected 2218 ... | reverse complement strand
ACATTTGCTCAACCGCAGCAGCACTTTCTTGTAGGCTATTTGCTTGAGTGCTAGCTGAGTTAGCTACTTGTGAGACTGAGTCAGACAAAAGTTTTGCTTTTTCTTCAAGTATTTGTGCTTTATTTAGGTTGTCATTTAGCATTTTAGATATCTCTATGCCTAGAGAGTTTATACCACTTGCTATCTTACCTTCATCATCAAGTCTTTTTGTAAAGTCTTGGTTTTTATAGGTATTTAGTAGATCAAGTACATCTTTGCCATTACTTGAGATTGCATTTTTAAGAGCAAGTTGTAGATCTTTAAATGTGCTTTTTAGTTGATTTAGAGCTGGGTTATTAGTATCAGCTTCTAAGCTTGCTTCATAGTTGCCATCTTTTATCTCATTTACAAAGGTGTTGGCTTTTTGGATGAAAGCATTTTCATTTTCTTTAGCTGTCCTAATTTTTTCAATATTTTCATCTATCAAAGCTGCCATTTGAGAAATTTCATCTTTACCTTTAATATTTAAAAGATGCGCACTATTTGTCTTATTATTTAAAAAGTCAAAGAAATCTTTTAATGAATTTTTAGTTAGATCAATGCCCCTTATTATATTTTTGCCAACAACAAATGATATAACAAGCAAAATCAAAATAGCAATGCCAAGCAAAATACCGACAAATATGGCTCTTTGTTCAGCTGCTGCTTTATCTTGTATAGCTGTGGCTTTCATATTATTTAACAAATAAAGTTCATAATCTCTAAATTCATCTATAAGTGTAGTAATGGTACCAAACCAAGCTTTTGCATCTATCTTTGCAGCAGTTTCGTCTTTATTTGCAATAGCACTACTGATTATGTCATCAATGCTTTTATATTCATTTGTATCAAGCACACTCTCTTTAAATTTCGGATAGGATTTAGGATTAAATTTCTCAAAATCATTTATTAAGTTAGAGATTATTGCATGATATGAAACTAGATTTACATAAGCATTTTCATTCATGCTTTTTTTGATAAACACTACATTCATCATAGCTCTTGTGATACCAAAATACTCTTTTATTTTTGAAATAGTCAAAATTCTTGTTAATTCATCTTTTAGGTCGGGTTGTGCTTGTTCACTTTGAGCATTTGCATTTATAAGTGTAAGTGCAATAACTTCATTGAAATTTTTAAGCAATGAAGCATCACCACCAGCATCTATTTTTGATCTTGTATCGACTACTTTTTGCATTACCTCATCTTTGTTGATAAGCCTAGGCATAATAGCATCAACTTTTTCTCTTTGAGCTTTTAAAACTTCAGCTGAACCTGGTGCTTTGCTAATGAATCCTCCACTATATCCACGCTCCTTTTGAAGTTCATGTATAAACTCTCCTTGTAGAGTAATATTCTCAACCATTTCAACACTTTTTGAAGCTGCATTTCTAGTGTTTAAAAGTCCATTTAGAATATATACACTTGCAACTACTAAAAAAACTAAACCTAAAAAAGATATCAAAGATATCTTAAATTTTATACTTAACCTGTTCATCCCTTAAATTTGTCCCTTCCTGCTGTTTTTAATTTTTGTATAAATTTTGCAAATTAGATCAGTAAAATTACCGACATAATGTTTTTGAAATATGGTATAGATTTTGAATAATTAGCTCGACAACCTTGTCTTTTAAATAGTTGTAGTTTGCCTTGTACCTCATCTCAACACTCCTTGTGAAATAAAATTTACGGAATTATAGGACTTCAAATATAAATTTAAGCTTTTTGTAAATAGAAAATTTACTTTAGAATTTTAAGTATAAAAGCAGGAGATCGCTCCCCTGCTTTGAAACTATTTAGAAAATTTTGGCTCAGAAAACGCTGTAAGTTTTGGTGCTTCATCGCCTTGATATTTTCTGATATTTACAAGAGCCGTGTGGCTGATGTTGCCGTTTGCTAGCTTACTTGTTGGGATATCTATGGTTAGCACGTTTGCAGAGCCGTTTTTGCAGATGCCACTATCAAAGCCGTCATACCAAGCGCCCTCAGCTAGTTTTACAACGCCCTCTTTTATGTTTTTAGTGACATGAGCACCTGCCAAAACCTCGCCACGAGCGTTAAATACACACACCAAATCGCCTGTTTTTACGCCAAGCTCTTTTGCGTCATTTTCGTTTATCCACACTGGCTCGCGGTTAGCGATAGCATACTTGTCGCGAAGTGAAGTTTGGCTTAGCTGTGAGTGCAAGCGGTCAGTTGGGTGAGCGCTTATCATGTGAAATTTAGCCGGTTTATCTTTCATACCTAGCCACTCGATCGGCTCAAACCACATTGGGTGCGCTTTGCAGTCGTCGTAGCCCATTTTCTCGATAGTCTCTGAGTAAATTTCTATAAGACCGCTAGGCGTTCCAAGAGCGTTTAGCACAGGATCTTCTCTAAATTCGCCAAGTCTTACCCAGTTATCACTATCTTGAGATGAGGCAAATGTGACTGGTTTGTTTTCATTCCAAAACTCTTCAAATGGCTTCATGTCGCTTGCAAGCTCAGGGACGGCCTTTACTTGAGCGTAGGCTGCGTCGTAGTACTCTTTGATCCAGTCAAACTCGTCTTTGCCGTTATCTGTGTAGGCGATGGCTAAATTTTTAGCATAAGCCTTGCAAAGGTCAGTGAAAATTTGATAGTCATCTTTTGCTTCGCGGTATTTTTCAACGACTTGTTTCATCGGCACGATGTTCATGTTTGAGTAGTCCCCTGTCATCGTGATGTCGTTTCTCTCATACTCTGTTGTGACTGGAAAGACGATATCAGCCATTTTTGCTGTCGGTGTCCAGTAAGCTTCGTGAACGACAACCGTTCTAGGCTTTCTCCACGCTTTTAAATTTGTATTAGTATCTTGGTGATGCACAAGCGGGTTGCCGCCGACCCAGTAGATAAAGTCGATGTCTGGGTAGGTGATCTTTTTGCCGTCGTGATCTATCACTTTGCCAGGGTGAAGCAACGCATCAGCGATACGAGCTACTGGGAAAGCGTAGTTGGTTGCTTTTTGTAGCCAGCTTTGACCTGTGCCTGCTACTGCGGCTGCTTTTGCGACGAAGCGACCGTGTTTGTCAAACTCGCCCGTATCAGTGCCGATAAATTCGCCTTTTTCATTAAATTTACCCACACTTGCGCTATTTACGCCGCCGATGACTGCGCCTTTGCATGTTGGTGCGCCGCCGTTTGAGTAGTGGTAGCTTAAGCCAAAGCCTCCGCCTGGTAGGCCTATCTGACCGATCATCGCAGCTAACGTTACCATCGCCCAGTGTGGTTGCTCGCCGTGGTGAGCGCGCTGCATACCCCAGCCACTCATTAGCATCGTGCGGTTGCTTACAAACGTATCAGCTAGCTCTTTTAAAGTATCTTTGTCGATACCACAAATTTTGCTCGCCCACTCTAAATTTTTAGGAGTGTTGTCTGTCTTGCCTAGTAGATATGGGAGGAATTTATCAAAGCCATAAGTGTAGTTTTCGATAAATTCTTTATCGTATTTGCCACTTTCATATAGATAGTGCATCATGCCTAGCATCATCGCTGTATCGGTGTTTGGCACTGGAGCGATCCACTGAGCTTTGTCGAAGTATTGCGCTGTTTCAGATCTGATAGGATCGATCACGATCACTTTGATATCTTTTTTGTTTTTTAGCTCTTCAAAGTATTTAAAGCCTTGCTCATCAGTCGCTGTCCAAGCTATGCGAAGTGTCGCAAGTGGGTTTGCGCCCCAGATGACTACGACTTTTGAGTTTTCAAGCACTACTGGCCAGCTAGTTTGCTGCTCATAGACCTCAATACTACCTACAACGTGAGGCATGATGATCTGGCTAGCACCTGTTGAGTAGTCGCCTAGCGAGCCAACAAAGCCGCCACTAAGGTTCATAAATCTATGAAGTAAAATTCTTGAGTTATGCACATTGCCGCTTGATTTCCAGCCGTAACTGCCTGCAAAAACGCTTTGTAAGCCTTTTTGAGCTCTTGTTTTTTTAAGCTCTTTAGCAACTAGCTTGATCGCTTCTTCGTAAGGCACCTCGACCCACTCATCAATGCCACGAAGCTCTGGTTTTGGGCTATCTGGGTTTTCAAGGTAGCTTTTTCTTACCATTGTGTGTTTGATACGACTTTTATAGATCATATCTGGTGTGTAGTGTTGAAGTGGATTGTAAATTTCACTTGTCTTTTGGATAGGCTCTGACTTTACAGCGATGCCGTTTTTAGTTGTCACTTTTAGCATGCCCCAGTGAGCAGCTGTAAGAGTTTCGCCATTTTTTACAACGCCCTTTTTAACCTCATCAGCAAACAAATTTGAAGCTGTTACGCCTGAAAGCAAAGGTGTAGCTGCGATTGCTGTTGCACCTTTTTTTAGAAAATCTCGTCTGTTCTCGTTCATTTTTTTCTCCTTATTTGCCTAAATTTACATCAGATGAGTGTTTTTGTAGGTACTCGATAACTAGCCACTCGTCTTTTTTCTCTATTGCAGTTCTGCCGATCATTGATTTTAGAAGTGACGGCCATTGATTTGCGTTAAAGTGCGTAGTTTGAGGCAACGCATGGCAAACTCCACAGCTCTCTTTATACATCTTATCAGCTTTTGCAAACATCACATTTACATCGGTGCTAAAGCCATCTTTTTGAACGAAAACTGTCGTTTCTACCTCGTTCCATTTGCCGTTTTTGCCCTCTTTTATCACTTTAATATCAAAAGGTGCAGTTTTTGCAAATGCTACTGAGATGATCCTCGCGCCATCAGCAAAATAAACCACGTTGCTAACGGCTGGGTTTTGATAGCCTTTTACTTTGATCTGCGCTCTGTCGCCACTTGTTTGTAAAATTTCAACTGCGTTGGTTGGTAGCAGCCTGCCTATGCTCTTAGCTGAGTTTGCGTCAGCATATACGTCCTTTACGACATCTGTGTAGTTCATACCTGCACCAAATGCAGCACAAGCTACGATGGCTGATAGAATAATTTTTTTCATATTTCTCCCTTCAAAATGAAATTGTCAAATTCTAGGGGCTTTTTAATTAATTACAAATTAAAATTAAAAATATACTTTAAGAATAACGCAGAAAATTTTATTTAAAAATGAGTAGAAACACGCCAGATACGATAAGGCAAACAGCTAAAATTTCTTTTAAATTTAGCCTCTCACCAAGAAATATGACAGCCAAAATGATAGCCAGCACAACGCTAAATTTATCAACCAGCGCTACTTGATAGACTTTACCTGCTTGCATAGCTTTAAAATACATGAGCCACGAAAGCCCAGTCGCCATGCCACTTAATATGAGAAAGAGCCAGTTTTTAGGACTTAGTGAGCTTAGCGGTTGCCATTTTTTAGCCACACTTAAAAGCAAAACAAGCATAAAAATGACGACGATCGTTCTTATAAATGTCGCAAAATCGCTGTCGATGTCCTTTACGCCAAGCTTTGCAAAGATCGCAGTAAGTGCAGCAAAAACAGCCGAAAGAGCTGCATAGATAAACCACTCTGGCATCTTTATCCTCTTAAATTTAAAGGGGCAAATTTGCTTCGCCCCAAGCTAAATTTATCCCTCGTAGTCGCCAAGCATATCAAGCGTAGGAGCAAAAAAGAGAGCCCCAGTCACTGGCGTACTAAAGTCAAGCAGTCTATCTGAGTTGCCTTTTGGCTCGCCGATAAACATCTTTTTAAGCATAAGTTCAACAGTTGAAAATGTGCTCGCATAAGCGATGAAGTAAGTGCCTGTTTTGCTACCTTCAGTAAATGGCATATTGCCACGCACGACCTTTTTATCATCTCCTACATTTGCAGCAGCTGAGTGTGAATTTGTAGGTTTTACGCTCTCGTCCATCTCGATGTCATACTCTTTTGAGCGACCTATAACCTTTTCTTGCTCGCTTACGCTTGTGGCGTTCCACTCTTGCATTTTATGGAAGTATTTTTGCACGAAAACATAGCTACCGCCTTTAAATTTAGCATCCTCTTTGCCAACTTTTGCAAAAAGGTCTCTATCTTCACCGTCAGGATTTTCAGTGCCATCGACAAAGCCAATTATCGCTCTGCCGTCGTGGTACTTAAAGCCTTGAGTCTCATCTGTAAGCTCTGCAAATTTAAACAAAACTTCTTTGATATTTTGCGCCATGTCAAAGCAATCAGCCGCATTTAGCGCACGGATATGGATGTGTATATCGCCCTTTGTGCTAACGGCTTCATGTTTATCGCCTTTGATAGCTTTAAAATTTACAAGCTCTTTTGGCAATTCTTTTGAAATTTCAAGCTTTTTCCAAGCATCATGACCCACGCCAAGGACGCAATTTACATTTTCATTTGCGCCAAATCTAACTTTGGTAGTTTTATTTAAATTTACAACCAAAGCACAAAGCTTAGCAAAGCCCTCTTTACATGCCTTTTTGTCGCCTTTTAAGACCCATGTTTGAAAGACTGTGTTGTTACCAGGTGTTTGTGTGACCTCTTGTGAATTTATACTCATTTTTTCTCCTTTAAATTTAATTTTTATGCGATATTTTCTAAATTTAGTTGCTCATTTATCTGCTCGTCACTATCGTCAAAGACAAACTCGACCTTGTTTGCACCAAAGCTCTTAGCTATCGCCTCAAGCGTGTCGCGAGCTGATTTGTGGATTTTGCTTTGAAGCTGCGAGATAAGGCGAACGCTCATCTTTTTGACTTCATTTCTTGCCTCTTCGATTAGCCTATTTTTATCTTCTTCTGTAAAAGTGCTACCAAAAAAGCCATTTAGCGAGTCAGGCAGCAAAAATGGTATAAATTTGCCATTTTTTTCATCGTAAAATTTCATATCTGCGATTGAAAATTTATACTTACATGGAGGCATTTTTATCTTGTAGCTAGAGTTTGCGATCTGCATGATCTCGAGCTTTGGACTGGTTAAATCGTAGATGAAATTTATCTCAAACTCAAATATCATCGAAAGCTTCTTTTCACTCACTAGCCACCTTAGATACTCTTTGCCAAAATTTCCAAACGCATGATCTGTCTTTGTGACGATCTCTTTGCTATATACCTGAAAGACGGATAGTTCGCCGATGCTTTTAAGCTGCGAAATTTCAGTGCTGACTGAGACATTTTCGCTATCGTCTTTTGCCTTTTTTAGCGCCTTGTTTGACCTATAAAATGCAAATGCCAAAATAGCTAGCAAGATAGCTAATATCAAATTTGCGTATTCGCTCATATTTTCTCCTTTAAAGCCCGCATTTTATCCTAAATTTGTAAAGCAAAAGAAATTTATCACTCTGGCAAGGTGATAGGGCTCTTATAAGGCATGTGAGCTCCCACTATCTTTGTAGTCTCGTCCTCCAAGCCATCAAGCACCTTTTCTCTCGTTTTGGCAGCTTGGGCTGGATCTATATCATAAGTGATAGATATGCTTGGCTCGACCTCTTGCACTGCTAGGACGTGAAGAAGGTCGGCTATAAAGATGATCTTGTCGTTATCTGCCTCAAAGCTTATCATGTTGTGCCCTGGAGTGTGGCCGTAAGCTGGGATAGCCATGATCTTTAACGCTCCGTCAAATAGTGGCTTTTTATGGTCAAAAAAGCTCTTATCATCCTTGTAAAGCGATAAAATTTCTTTTGTCCTCTCATCTTTGCCCTTCATCCAGTAGTCCCACTCCTTTTCATCTATAAAAAGCTTGGCGTTTTTAAATGTCTTTTTGCCGCCATCTATGAGCCCACCTATATGATCAGGATGAGCGTGCGTGATGATGACGTAGGTTAGATCCTCCGGCTTTATTTTGCCAAAAGTTTGAAGATCATACTTTAAATTTTCCAAGCTATCTTCATAGCCGCTATCTATGAGCGCTGTGTAGTCCTCACACTTTGCAAACATTACGTTGTGTTTGTTTGGTAAATTTTTAGTATTTGCCACAAGCTCTTTTTGCGCCTCATCTTTGGCTATTAGCTTATCTACTGGCGCGTCAGTCGTCTTTAGTGAAAATACATAAAGATTGCATCCGCCCATAGCTCCTATCCATACTTGATCGTTTTGCTTGCTAACCACCTCATCATCAGCACAAAATGCCAAAGTGCAAAACAACGCAAGGTTTAATAAACTCTTTTTCATATCTCATCCTTGAATAAATTTGCGAAATTTTAGTCCTGTAAATTTAATGAAAGTTAATGCTCGCTACTTTAAAAGGTAGCGAGCTTATAAATTTAGAATAGTTGAGTGAAAGAAAAGCCGTTTTTATTAAGCGTATCTTTGATCTTTTCTTGATGCTCAAGACCCTTTGTCTCAAGCGTGATAGTGATGCTTGCATCGCCGTAGTCAAGCTTAGTAGAGAAGCGGTCGTAGTCGATTTTGACGATGTTTGCATTTGCCGATTTTAGACTATCAGTTAGGCTCATGAGCGCTCCTGGCTTATCTACAAGTGTGATTTGCAAGGTCATCTTGCGGTGAGACTTGATAAGACCCTTTTCGATGATGATAGAAAGCACCTGAACATCGATATTTCCGCCACTTAGCACCACGCCTATCTTTGCGCCTTTTTTAAATTTGATCTTATCATGCATAAGTGCTGCCACGCCAGCTGCGCCAGCTCCTTCAACCACGATCTTTTGCGTCTCTAACAAGAACAAAATCGCAGTTGCAATCTCCTCGTCATCGACCTGTACAAACTCATCCACGCACTCAACGATATTTTTAAGCGTTATCTCGCTCGCATCACGCACAGCGATGCCGTCAGCTATGGTGCGAACTGACTTTGAGTTTATGCTCTTTTTAGCGCCGTAGCTATTAAACATTGCTGGAGCGCCCTTTGCGCCGACGCAAACGACTTTAGTTTTTGGATTGACTTGTTTTATACAGCTTGCCACGCCGCTAGCTAAGCCACCGCCGCCAACTGGCACTACAACCATATCAAGGTCGCTTATCTCATCAAGCATCTCAAGCCCAACAGTGCCCTGCCCTGCCATGACGTACTCATCGTTAAATGGATGAACAAAGGTCATATCTTTTTCTTTGGCGTAATTTACTGCAAATTCATACGCCTCATCAAAGTTATCACCTTTTAAAATGACTTCAGCACCTAGATCCTTCGTGCCAGCTACCTTTAGAAGCGGGGTTGATTCTGGCATGACGATGCAAGCATGCACGCCAAATTCTTTTGCGCTTATCGCCACGCCTTGAGCGTGATTGCCAGCGCTTGCAGCCACGACGCCACGTTTTCGCTCCTCCTCGCTTAGGCTAGCTATTTTATTGTAAGCGCCTCTTATCTTATAAGCTCCGGTTCGTTGTAAATTTTCCTCTTTCAGATAGACATTTGCACCCAAAATTTTGCTAAGTTTTGCACTTAGCGCAAACGGAGTTTTATTTACAAAGTGACCGATCGTTATCTTTGCTTGGATTATTTTGTTTAATGAAACCATTTTCAACTTTCCTTTTAAAATTTATCTTTTGCCTCTAGCAGCACGCCACACTCGATGTGATGAGTGTTGGCAAACTGATCAAAGAGCGCAAATTTTATCACTTTATGGCTTTTACAAAGCTCATTTAAATTTTCTTTTAGCGTCTCTGGGTTGCACGAGATATAGATGATGTTTTTGAAATTTCTAATGAAATTTATGACGCTTTCACTAAGTCCTGCGCGAGGCGGATCGACAAGGACGTGCGAGAAGTTGAAGTCGCTTAAATTTATCTCTTTTAGCCTATTAAATTCCCTAACGCCAGCAAATGCACTCATCAGCTCATCAGCGTCCATGCGTAAAAATTTGATATTTTCTGCCCCATTTAGCTCGCAGTTTTTAAGGGCATTTGCGATTGAGCTTTTTGAAATTTCAGTAGCAAGGACGTTTTTAAATTTAAACGAAAGCGGGATGGTAAAATTCCCATGTCCGCAGTAAAGCTCAAGTAGGTCAGCGCCACCTCGCACGCACTCTTTTGCCCAAGCTATCATCTTCTCATTTACCGCTTTATTTGGCTGGATAAAGGCATTTTCACTTAGGCTAAATTTATAAATTTGCCCATCAACATTTAGCTCATCAACTAAATTTAGCTCGCCACTTAGCAGCTTTTGGCCACGTGATCTTGCTAGGATCATGACATCAAGCTTGCTAGCTAGAATTTTCATCGCCGCTTCAAACTCACTATCAAGCTTTTTGTGATAAAGAAGCGTGACTAATGTGCCGCTTTTACAGGCGATAAACTCCACTCCAAAGAGCTTTGTGCGTAAAATTTCATCATCTTGCAAGCTCTCAAGTAGCCTTGGCATGAGATGTGAAATTTGCTCGCAAACCTTTGGGCACTCATCTATGAAGACCCTTTTGCCCTTCTCGCTTGCGTGCATCGTGTAGCTAAGCTTGCTGCCTTCGTGCCAGATGCCAAACTCAGCCCTCGTGCGGTAGTGCTTTGGGCTTGAGCTAAAAACATCAAATTTACCCTCATAAAAATGGGAGAAATTTTGCTTGATAAGATCAGTTTTAAATAAAATTTGTTCACTATAGGGGGTAAAAAGAGTGCATGATCCGCACTCTTTTAGGTATTTGCAGTCCAAATTTATGCCGCTTTCTCTTCGACTTTTTTACCGACAAATCTAACCAAAGCCCAGATCGCTAAAAATCCGCAAGGAAGTGCGATCCAAACGCTAAGACCAAGTGCGACCGGCAAGTAGCCAACAAGCACACAAACCGCACAAACGCTAAGTGCGTAAATCATCTGTGTTGAGACGTGATCGATGTGGCTACATCCTGCGCCCATTGATGAAAGTATCGTAGTGTCTGATATCGGCGAGCAGTGATCACCAAAGATAGCGCCAGTTAGAACGCTTGAGATATTTACGATCATATAAGCGTGCATCGCATCGCCATCTAAGCCGTAGTTTTTGCCCACTGCATAAGCTAGTGGGATAGCAAGAGGCATCAAAATGCCCATTGTGCCGTAGCTGGTGCCTGTTGAGAAGCTGATAAATGAGCCAAGGATGAAAACAGCCACTGGCAAGATAAATTTAGGCGTTGAATCACTTAGCAAATCAACCAAATATCTTGAAGTGCCAAGCTCTTTTATAACCGCGCTAAGGCTCCAAGCAAGAAGCAAGATGACGACCGTGATGATCATAGTTTTCCAGCCCTTTACCCACGTGCTAATAGCCTCTTTTACATCAAAAATTTTGCGCCAAACACCCATGACGATAGCTACTATACTAGCAAGTAGCGCTGCTTGAAATAGCGATGTAGCAGAGTCAGCTGCGCCAAAAGTATCTTTAAATGTTGAAAATGAAAGTGGATTTGCAAGTGCATTTTTAAGAGTATCGCCCTCAAGTGCAGCAAGACCGCTGAAATAAAAGCTAGTAAATGCGCCGATAACTAGCACAAGAAGCGGCACTATCGCATTTGAAGCGCTTAGTTTTACGCCCTCTTTTGGCTCAAGAGTCTTGTCTTCAAGGTCTTGAATTTGAGTTTTGCCAGAGTGAAGCTCGCCTCTTCTAGCGCGTCTTTCAGCTGCTAGCATAGGGCCATACTCGCGTTGCATCAAGGCTGTGCAAACGATGAAAAACAAGATAAAGAGGTTGTAAAATCTATATGGAATGGTCTCGATAAATATAGAATAAGCGTTTATGCCAGTCTCACCAATAAGCTCGTAGCCCTTTTCGATGAGCGAAACCTCAAGTCCGACCCATGTAGAGATGATAGCGATACCTGCAATCGGTGCTGCAGTAGCGTCGATGATAAAGGCTAGCTTTTCGCGGCTGATTTTAAATTTATCGCTTATTGGTCTCATGATAGGGCCAACGATTAGGGCATTTGCGTAGTCATCAAAAAATACAAAGATACCCATGAGCCATGTTGAAATTTGAGCTGAGACGCCTGTTTTTGCCTTTTTGCTAAGCCAAAGAGCAACCGCCTTTGTGCCACCCATCTTTGTGATAAGTGCGACCACACCGCCTATACAAAGCACTTGAAGCAAGATGCCAGCATCGGTGCTATCAGCCATCGAGTCAACGACCCTTGAAACGATGCCAGTAAAGCCTTTTACGATGCCCATAAAGACGTTTTCATTGATGATATTTATGAGAAACGTTCCGCTAAAAACACCGATAAATAGCGACAATATAACGTCTTTTGTGATAAAAGCAAGTGCTATTGCCACAACAGGCGGTATAAGCGTGAATACGCCGTAAATTTCAGCGTTTCTCTTTGCCACTTCTGGATCAACACCAAAAAGCGCGGCACTAAAAAATAGTAATAATAAAATTTGTCTCACAAGAACTCCTTAAAATTTTTCTATCGCAAGTCCAGCCCAAGTCTGCGTGTTTGCCATGACTTCGACCCTGTTTATATTTACACTCTCAGGCATATTTAGACAATTTACCAAAATAGTCGCAATATCCTCAGCGGTGATAAAATTTGTATGCTCGTAGATGCTATCAGCCTTTGCCTTATCGCCCTTAAACCTAACTTCGCTAAATTCAGTCTTACAAAGACCTGGCTCGATGTTTGTCACCCTGATATTTGTGCCAACTAGATCGTTTCTTAAATTTAGACTAAACTGCTTTACAAAGGCCTTTGTAGCGCCATAAACGTTACTGCCAGGATACGGCCATGAGCCAGCTGTTGAGCCAAGATTAAAGATATAGCCCTTTTCTTGCTGGTAAAGTAGCGGCAAAACAGCCTTTGTAGAGTAGATAAGACCCTTTACATTTGTATCTATCATCGTCTCAAAGTCCTCTACCTTTGCGTCTATCGTCTTTTCTTGTCCTAAGGCAAGCCCAGCGTTATTTACAAGCACTTCGATATCTTTAAATTTATCAGGCAAGCTATCAACTGCGTCAAAAACAGCCTTTTTATCACGTATGTCAGCTACGATGATATGCGTATCGCCAAGCTCGCTTGCAAGCTTCTTTAGCCTATCTTCGCGCCTTGCAAGAGCTACTATCTTGTAGCCCTCTTTTGAGAGTCTTCTAGCGATCGCCTCGCCAAAGCCAGATGTCGCACCTGTCACAAAAGCTGTCTTTTTCATATCTCTTCCTAATTAAAATTTGGCTTTAAACCAAGCTCTTCTAAAAATTTAATATTTTTTTCGTTTTTATCTTTAATCGCATAATCAAGCGCGTTAAATCCCGCATCATCAGTGGCGTTTATATCAGCGCCGTTATCTATCAAAAGCTTTAAAATTTCTGGCGTCGCGTGAGCTGCTGCATGCATAAAAACACTTCTGTTTGTATGCTCTAGGCCGCACGTATCTTCTACTTGCATCATGCCTAAATTTATCATATTCATCTTAGACTGCTCGTCGATATAGCTCTCGTTCGCGTTTGCCCCGCTCTTTAGTAAAAGCTCACAAAGAGGCGCATCCTCAAACTGCACAGCGTAAAAAAGCGCGCTTTTTCCAAAGAAATTTTTGTGATTTACATCGGCTCTATTTTTAAGCAAAATTTTTACATTTTCTAAATTTTTAAGAGCAAAAAATAGCGGTGTCTCATCGCCTAAATTTAGATCCGCCCCGCGCCTTATGATCTCTTCTATCATCTCGCTACTTTTGTCATTTAGCAGTGCGATATCAAGTAAATTTGTAAGCTCAGCGGTGGTAAAATTTTTAGAATAAAGCAAATTTGCAAGCTCGTCTTGACTTAACTTTTGAGCCATCATCTTTTGCTCAGAAGTTAGAGTCTTAGCCTTATTTACCTTTTTGCCGACACTAAAGCTTAAAAACTCATTTATCACGCTAGTTGCGTAGTAGGCGGCACTTGCACTATCAACGCCTAAAGCCTCATAAAATTTAACCAGCGGAGTTTGAGCATTTTTATAAGCTTCGCTGAATTTTTTATATTTTAAAAAGTTAAACAAGCTCTCATTCGCCCAGTATCTAAAGTACTCCATTTGAGCGTCTTTTTGAGCCTCAGCAGCTTCTGGCTTTGCAAGCTCTTTTTGGTAGATTTCAGGTGCAAACGAAGCTTTTAGCAATATCCATCTAAATTTATTTAAATTTTCTCTATAAACGCCCTCGCCAACGCAGCTTTGAGATTCGCTTCTAACAGCCACACTCGCATCAAAAAGCTCTTTTACCTCTTTTAAATTTAAAAGCGAGCCATCGCAATAAAATAGCCCCTCATTCGCATAAGCAAGCTCATTTGGAGTAGTTTTAAAGCTCTCTTTTTTAGCAAGGTCACTGCACTCTAATGCGTGTAAATTTACAAAAAGAAAACTGCTAAAAAAGAGAAAAAAAGCTACTTTTTTCATCAAAGCTCCTTAAAATTTCGCGATATTGTAACAAATTTATATACTAAACTCGCTTATTTCATTAAAATTTAGGTATTTATAAATTTGATCTTTGTTTAAACTAAGACTATCTCTTACTATTTTTTTATACTCACTAACGCTTGGCAAACGCCCTAGTAGCGCGCATACAGCGGCTAGCTCGGCACTTCCTAGATAGACCTTTGCACCCATGCCCATTCTGTTGTCAAAATTTCTTGTCGAGGTCGAAAAAACAACGGCATTATCGTTCACTCTTGCTTGATTACCCATGCAAAGCGAGCAGCCTGGCACCTCTGTCCTAGCCTCCAGCCTTCTAAATATCTCATAAACGCCCTCATCTTCAAGCGTCTTTTTATCCATCTTAGTTGGCGGCGCTATCCAAAGCCTAGTAGTGAGCTTGCTCTCACGCTCTAAAATTCTAGCAAGCGCCCTATAATGGCCGATATTTGTCATACAGCTACCCACAAAGACCTCGTCGATGTTGTGCGCTCTTTTGCTATCAGCTAAAATTTCACTTAGCGTCGCCACGTCGTCTGGGTCGTTTGGACAGGCCAAAATCGGCTCATCTATCTGCGACAAATCAATCTCTAAAATTTCAGCGTAGCTTGCTTCCTTGTCGGCCCTTAAAAGAGTTGGGTTTTCTAGCCATTTTTGCATCTTCTCTTTTCGTCTAGCAAGCGTTTCACGGCTCTCATATCCTGCTTTTATCATAGCTTCTATTAGCGCAACGTTTGAACGAACATACTCCACGACGCTTTCAACGCTTAAATTTACCACGCAAGCAGCCGCCGAGCGCTCAGCCGAAGCGTCACTTAGCTCAAACGCCTGCTCCACTTTTAGACTCTCTAGCCCTTCTATCTCTAAAATTTTGCCCGCAAAAATGTTCTTTTTATTCTTCTTTTCAACGCTTAAAAGCCCTTTTTTGATAGCAAAATAAGGTATCGCATTGACAAGATCACGAAGCGTCACGCCCTCTTTTAGCTCACCTTTAAATTTGATCAAAACTGACTCTGGCATATTTAGTGGCATCATGCCAAGCACCGCTGCAAACGCCACTAGACCGCTACCCGCTGGAAAGCTAATGCCAATAGGAAATCTCGTGTGACTATCGCCGCCTGTGCCCACCGTGTCAGGCAAGACCATGCGGTTTAGCCACGAGTGGATGACGCCATCACCTGGTTTTAGGCTCACGCCACCACGAAGCGTCATAAATTTAGGCAAGCTCTTTTGCATCTCAAGGTCGCTTGGCTTTGGATAAGCAGCCGTATGACAAAAGCTTTGCAAGACAAAATCCGCCCCAAAACTAAGGCTAGCAAGCTCTTTTATCTCATCTCTAGTCATGGGCCCTGTGGTGTCTTGCGAGCCAACGGTCAAAATTTCAGGCTCCACGTATGCCCCAGCTCTCACGCCAGCCTTGCCACAAGCCTTGCCGACCATCTTTTGAGCGAGCGTATAGCCACCGCCTAGCTCTTTTGGCTGATCTGGCTTTATGAAAATTTGCTCCTCGCCAAGCCCCAAGGCCTCTCTAGCCTTTTTGGTGACTTGCCTACCTATCATCAAAGGTATCCTGCCCCCTGCTCTTATCTCGTCGCTTAGGGTGTTTGGGCTAAGTTTAAAATTTGCCACGAGCTTTTTTTGGGCGCCTGTGAGCTTATAAATTTCACCCTTAAATGGATAAATTTCTATCTCATCGCCCATTTCTAGCTCATTTACGTTTGCAACTATCGGCAGAGCGCCGCTATCTTCAGCGGTGTTAAAAAATATCGGAGCTATGGTCGTGCCGATCACGATGCCACCGGTTTTTTTGTTTGGCACGCCCTCTATCTCATCGCCAAGGTGCCACTGGATAGAGTTTATACCGCTCTTTCTACTACTGCCAGTGCCGACCACGTCGCCAACATACGCCACGCTCTTGCCAAGGCTTTTTAGCTCTTTTAGGATTTCTAGCCCCTCAGGCATCTTTTTAACGAGCATCGCCTTTGCGTGAAGTGGTATATCAGCCCTTGTATAGGCCTCGCTTGCAGGGCTTAGATCATCAGTATTTGTCTCGCCAGGCACTTTAAAAACCACTGCCTTTATGCACTCACTAAGTGGCTTTTTATGCCTAAACCACTCCGCGTTTGCCCAAGAAATAAGCACCTCTTTTGCAAATTTATTGCTATTTGCTAGCTTTGCGATCTCGTCAAAATGCTCATGCACCAAAATGATATTTTTTAGCTCATTTGCCGCGGCTTGCGCGATAACATCATCGCTATTTTTTAGTGCTCGCACCAAAATTTCCACGTTATATCCGCCAAGCATCTTGCCTAAAATTTTAATGGCATGAACCGCATCAAGCCCGTCTATCTTAAGCCCATCTATCACCTCGCCAAGAAATTCTGCCTTTATCTTTGCTGCGTCATCAACGCCTGGATTTACGCGGTTTGCGAGCAAATTTATAAGAAATTTTAGCTCGTTTTGCGCCTTTTCATCACCACTAGAGTTGCCAGCAAGTCTCATTAGCTCGCAAATTTCGCTTGTTTGCTTGGCATTTAGCGCAAGCGGTGGCACGCCCTCTTTTTCTCGCTCACTCACGTGTTTTTCGTAGTCGGTAAAAAAGCTCATAAATTTCCTTTGTGATTTTGCCAGTTTTAGTCCAAAATCGCTGATTTTGCTTGCATTTTATCAAAAAGCAAAACAATCTAAAGTAAAATTTGCCCAAAATTTCAAATTTCAAGGAGCAAATGTGTCAAAAGCCTACCTAAAATCACCCATTGGAATTTTAGAGATCGTTGCTAGTGAAAATGGAATTTGCGAGATAAATTTTGTAGATAAATTTGAAAAAGTAGCGGTAAAAGATGAAAATTTAAAGCTTTGTTTGGATGAATTGGAAGCCTATTTTAATGGCGAGCTTAAAAAATTTAGCGTTAGACTTGATCTAAAAACGACCAAATTTAGAGCCAAAATTTATGACATTTTACAAAAAGTGCCATACGGCGAAACGACCACATACGCAGCTCTAGCACTTGCTGCGGGCCATAAAAACGCTTACCGAGCAGCAGGCTCAGCAAATGCCAAAAACCCAGTGCCCATCATCGTTCCTTGCCACAGAGTGCTCTCTCACAGCGGCCTTGGTGGCTACTCAGGCGGCGAAGGTCTGCCAACTAAAATTTGGCTACTAGAGCACGAAGCAAAGCATAAATAAGCCAAATGCAATATAAATTTGCTTAAAAGCGCCTCTTAAACCGATGAGCCAACCTCTTTAAATTTATCAACAAAATGCGAGATCTCATCGATCACTTTTTGCCTTATTATTGGATAGTTTTTATTTAAAGGGCTGATTTTAGGCAGTATCTCGCCTATTTGCGTTCCGCTTTGACTAACAAAGCCACTCTTTAAAGACGAGCTTATAAACCTTCTTGCTCCAGCCTCATCTAAATTTAAAGAAGCGATAAGCTCGTCCGCCTCTTTTTTCATCACACCTTTTGCAAATTTAAAAAACTCTTCTATCACGCTGGCCCGATCTTTAAATTTATCCAAGTTGCTTTGGTTTATAAAATCAACTATCAACCCCTCTTTTGAGCGGTTTTCCAAGCTCGAGCGGATGATGCGACGCACCTCATCAGTAAGGGCTGCTTTATCTTTTATCTTTTTATTATGCTCAAATATCAAACCCAAAATATAGTCTAAATTTATCTCCTGAGACTTTAGCAGATCAACCTCAAATACCACGTCATCCCAGTTTATCCTCTCTTTTTCCTTCTCTTCGCCAGCCTTTTCTTTTCTTAGCCACTCTCTTATATCATTATACGTTCCGCGGTAGTCTTGCAAGGCCCTTGCATTTGGCACTTTTATGCTTTGCATCTCTTTGATTTGATCGCTACTTAAGCCAAATTTATCCCTAAACTCACAAACTGCTTTTTCATCGTCTAAATTTACCTCTTGCAAAGCCCTTAGAGCCACGAACTCATCGTAGTTTTGCAAAGCATTTTCCACCCTTAGATACTCTCCAAAAAGCTTTACAAATTCTTTCTTATCTTTTTGCGTCTCTATCTTAGTAGGATCAGGAAATTTCGCCTCTAGTTCGCTTACTACATCTACAAAACCTCTTCTTGCCTCGCCAGATACCGCATCTGTAAAGCCATCCATATACTCTTTATAGCTTTTTTCGAGTATGACGCTTTTGGTGCTTCCTTTACCAAAAAGAGTTATGGCATATTCTGTAGCTTTTTCTAGGTCTCTAAAAGTCACGATGTTGCCAAAAGTTTTTGTAGCACCATAAATTCTATTTGTCCTAGAGTATGCTTGTATGAGCCCGTGATAGCGCAAATTTTTATCCACAAATAGCGTGTTTAGACAAGGCACGTCAAATCCTGTCAAAAACATACCCACAACTAGAAGTAGATCGATCTCTTGCTTCTTTGTGCGCTCGCTTAGATCTCGGTAGTAGTCCTGAAACGACCCGCCATCAACGCTAAAATTTGTCTTAAAGTAGGCGTTATAATCGTTTATCGCGCCGCTTAAAAACTCTTTTGAGCTAACATCCATCGCCTCTGGCTCAAAGCCCTCATCAGCTATCTCGCCAACCATATCTTGCTCTTCATTTTGCGAAAAAGAAAATATCGTCGCTATCTTTAAAGCTCGCTCTTTGTTACTTTGTAAATTTTTAAACGCTTCATAATAAAGCTTCGCTGCCTCTATCGAGCTTACTGCAAACATAGCGTTAAAGCCATTGCCACTTGCGTTTAAGCGGTGAGTTTTTTGATGAAATTTCTCTAGCACATACTCTGAAATTTCTTTGATACGCTCAGGGTGCAAAAATGCACTTTTGTTCTCAGCTGCACTTAGCTTTAGCTCGTCTTTTTCTGTCTCTATGCTCTTAAATTTAGGCACGACATTGTTATAATCAACCTTAAATTTAAGCACCTTCTCATCTCTTATGGCATCGACTATCACATATTCATGAAGCGAACTTCCAAAGACACTTTGCGTAGTCTCTGCTCCGATGGCATTTTGAGGAAATATCGGCGTTCCAGTAAAGCCAAACTGATAAAATTTCTTAAATTTCTTCTTTAAATTCTTCTGCGCTTCACCAAACTGAGACCTGTGGCACTCGTCAAATATAAAAACAACCTCTTTTTGATATATGCTTAAATCATCTTCATTTTTCATAAGGTTATTTAGCTTTTGTATAGTTGTTACAATGATCTTTCCGTCATCTTTTTGAGTATTTCGCTTTAGCTCCGCTGAACTAGCTGAGCCATTTACGCTATCTTTTGAAAATTTTTGATACTCCTTCATAGTCTGATAATCTAGGTCTTTTCTATCAACTACAAAAAAGACTTTATCTATAAATTCAAGCTGCGTAGCAAGCCTAGCCGCCTTAAAGCTAGTTAGTGTCTTACCAGATCCTGTCGTATGCCATATAAAGCCGCCACCCTCTGGCTTTGCGTAGCATTTGGCATTATGCGAGCTATTTATCTTCCAAAGTATGCGTTCAGTCGCTGCTATCTGATAAGGACGCATTATAAGCAAGGTGTTATTTGTGTCAAAGATGCAGTATTTGCTTAGTATGCTAAGAAGTGTATTTTTCGCCAAAAATGTAACTGTAAAGTCCTTTATATCTTTTATGGCTTCGTTTTTTGAATTTGCCCAGTTTATAGTAAAGTCAAAGCTGGTTTTATCCCGTTTGGTTGTATTTGCAAAGTATCTTGTATCTGTGCCATTTGAGATGATAAAAATTTGCAAGTATTTAAAGAGCGAATTTGATGAGTTAAAGCTCTCTTTTGAGTAGCGATGAATTTGATTAAAAGCTTCTCTTATCGCCACGCCTCGCTTTTTAAGCTCTATTTGCACGAGCGGCAAGCCATTAACAAGTATAGTGACATCATATCTGTTGTGCGATGAGCCAGTTTGCTCAAACTGATTTATCACCTGCAAGCTGTTTTTAGCGATATCTTTTTTATCGATAAGGCAGATATTTTGTATATGCCCATCTTCAAAAGTAAAGTCGTAGATATGATCATCTTGTATCTTGCGTGTCTTTTCTATAATGCCATCATTTGGCTTATCGATATACTCTTCAACTAGCCTTTTCCACTCAGATGGGCTAAATTTAACGTTATTTAGCCTCTCTAGCTGCTCTTTTAAATTTAGTAAAAGTGCCGTTTGAGAGTTTATATCTTTTTTATACTCATAGCCTTGTTTTACAAGGTCGGCTATAAGTTCATCCTCCATATCCGCTTCGCTTTGGTAGCTTGAAGACTGAGGCAGTCTCTCGTATTTATCTAAAACGATGAAATTTTCTGACTCAAGTATGGTTTTACTCTCTATCATTTTTTACACCTTTATGCTCTCATTTTTGGTTTGAAATTTAAAAGTAGCTCTCTGTAATGTTCATACTGCTTGCGCCTTAGCTCTATCTCTCGTGGCAAACCCTCAGTTATAGAATTTACAAGCGTATCAAATTTGTCTAATATCTCAACGACTTTTTGCTGTGTTTGAAGTGATGGAACAGGAATTTTTATTTTTTTTAGGTTGTCATTATAGAGACGCTTAATTGTCCCACCTTCTGCGATGTTCCAATCTGCTATTTGATAAAAATAAAACAAATATCTATTCAAAACTTGACCTTCATCATTTTCAATCCACACTATATTACTATCCTGAAAATAAGCATCATTGCCATTAAAAATCACAGCACGTCCGATAGTTCCACTTGCAGAAATCAAGACCTCTCCAATCTTTGGATAACTATATTTTGACCTATACTCATCAAAAAGTTCTTTTGAAATATAAGCATCTGCTTCTTTACCAAATGTTCCTATTTTATAAAACGGTATTTCTCCATTTGAAGAAGTTTGTTCCTTTAAAATTCTTTTACACATACGGACTTCTCCGATGTCTCCAAGCATTTTTAGCTCACACCCTCCCCCATTTTTATCAAGCTCGTCAAAGCTTAAAAGAAAGTCGCGGTAAAATTCATACTGCTTTTTCCTAGCTGTAAGCTCTGCTGTAAGCTCTGCTGTAAGCTCTGCTGTAAGAAGCGTGAAAGAGTCCAAGATACGGACTATTTCACGCTGCACTTCCATCGGAGGCACAGGGAGTTTAAATTTTTCAGTTATAGGCAATGAAATCTGAGGAAGCGCACCCATACTAATTGAAGCAGCCCTAAAATAGCTTATGTTATTTTTTAAGTAATAATATAAAAATTTTATGCTCGTCTCATTTTCTGACGTATAACCCCACATTTCATTTTTAAATGTAAAAGGCTTATCATAATATATAAAGTCAATAACGCCCCTAGATTGAACTATTACGGAAGGCACTCTTGTAATGTTGGGATTTTGAATTTTATCCTCTGTCGTATCTATAACAGTTTTACCGCCAGCAAAAATGCGGATATCGCCGCCATATACTTCGATTTCTTTCATTTTATTTGCTGTTATATTGGTACCCTTTATCCGCTGAAATATCTCCCCAAGCTCTCTAAATTCAACCCCATCAGGGCAAAGCTCATTTATAAGATCAAAAATTTTACTCATTTCAAGCCTTTTAAAATTTTGCTCGGCTTCGCGAGTGAAATTTCGGAGCCATCGCTCGCATTGCTACGCAATATGCTCCACTCACTCGCAAAGGGACGGACATCAAGCAGTTCAGATCAAAAATTTTACTCATCTCTCGACATCCAACTCTATCTGCGCGATGATGTCATCTATCTGCGAGCGTAAATTTGATATCTTAGCCACGGTCTCTTTTATCTGTAAATTTAGCTCATTTATATCTATCTTCTCGCGTGTATCTTTTGGCTCGACGTAGGAACTTACTGCTAGGTTGTAGTCATTTTTGGCGATAGTGTCATTATCCACCGATGTAGCTACGTGAGCGATCTCTTCTTTGCTAGCAAAAATTTCTACTATCTTTTTAATGTGCTCATTTGTTAAAACGTTATTGTTCGTTCTTTTCTCAAAAAACTCACTAGCGTCGATAAACTGCGTTTTGTTTTCACTTTTGTGTTTTGAGAGTACAAGGATATTTACAGCGATCGATGTGCCATAAAAGAGATTTGGCGCTAGGGCGATGATGGTTTCGACGAAATTTTCTTTTACTAGATACTCACGTATCTTCTTTTCTGCGCCGCCTCTATAAAAAATGCCAGGAAAGCTAACGATAGCAGCTCGCCCCTTTGCAGAGAGGTAGCTAAGGGCATGCATGATAAAGGCAAAGTCTGCCTTGCTTTTAGGTGCTAGCACGCCAGCTGGGGCAAATCTAGCATCATTTATAAGTGTCGGATCATCGCTACCGATCCAGTTTATAGAGTAAGGAGGGTTTGAGACGATGGCGTCAAATGGCTTATCATCCTGAAGCTTTGGGTCTAAAAGAGTATCGCCAAGCTCGATGTGAAATTTAGAGAAATTTATGTTGTGTAAAAACATATTCATACGAGCAAGGTTAAATGTCGTATGATTGATCTCTTGTCCAAAAAAGCCCTGCTCTACCTCATGCTTGTCAAATCTCTTTTTAGCTTGCAAAAGTAGTGAGCCTGAGCCACAAGCTGGATCGTAAATTTTATTTACACTTTCTTGTCCGTGCATGGCTAGCTCAGAGATGAGCTTTGAGACATTTTGCGGAGTGAAAAACTCACCGCCTGACTTACCGGCATTTGCAGCGTAGTTTGAGATGAGAAACTCATAAGCATCGCCAAAAAGATCGATGTGGTTATCTTTAAAGTCACCAAAGTCAAGCCCAGCAACTCCGTTTAAAACAGCAGCAAGCCTTCTGTTTTTATCTGCGACGCTATTGCCAAGTCTGTTGCTTGTCGTATCAAAGTCAGCAAAAAGACCTTTGATGTCTTGCTCTGACTCAAACCCAGCGGCTGAGCCTTCGATACTTTTAAAAATTTGATCTAGATCGGTATTTAAATTTGCATTATTTGAGGCATTTTTTACAACATTTTTAAAAAGCTGACTAGGATAGATGAAGTAGCCCTTTTCTTCTATGATGACCCTTTTTTGCTCGTCAAGTATCTCATCGTCGCCCATGCTAGCGTAGTCGATGCTATCATCCCCGGCCTCTATGTAGTCGGTAAAATTTTCGCTGATAAATCTATAAAACAAAGTTCCGAGGACATACTGCTTAAAGTCCCATCCATCAACAGCACCCCTTACTTCATTTGCGATGCTCCAAATTTGATTTTGTAAGGCTCTGCGTTGTGCCTCTTCGCTCATTTTATCTCCTTTAAATTTCCTTATAACCGACTATATTTAGCCCAAAACCGGCTAAGCTTACAAATTCTTTATTTTTATTTGAGCTTAGAAGCTCGATATCCTTGATACCAAAGTGATTTAAAATTTGCGCTCCGATGCCATAGTCTTTGCTTGTGTTTGAGTTGTCACTATCTAAAAAGATCAAAATTCCACCATTTTGGCTTAGAAATTTGATAGTTTTTAAAAGCTCTTCGTATTTTGGACTGCTCAAAAGCTCGTGATCGGCTAGAATTTTTTGAAATTTGACATTTGCCTTGCTCTTTGGCTCGCCAAAAAGATAAGCTGAGTGGATTTTGCCTTTGTGATCGGTGATATCATATCTTATAGCCGCGCAGTCTGCGATCATCACGTCACTTTTTTCACCAACTCTTATGAGGCTTTCATGGCTTAGTCTATACTCAACCAGGTCAGAAACACTGATCATATTTAGCCCAAATTTCTTGCAAAACTCCTCTAGATAGTCGCGTCTTGCCATGGTGCCATCTTCTTTTACGATCTCACATATCGAAGCCATCGGGCTAACGCCAGCAAGCTTGCAAAGATCGACCGAGCCCTCGGTGTGGCCTGTGCGAACTAGTACGCCGCCATTTTTGGCAATGAGCGGGAAGATGTGTCCTGGACGCACGAAGTCTTCAGGCCTTGAGCTAGCATCAGCCGCAAGCCTGATCGTCATATCGCGCTCGTATGCGCTAACGCCCGTTGTTGCGTCCTTTGCATCAATCGTAACTGTAAAAGCTGTCTCGTGACTCGATGTGTTTTTGGCTACCATTAGCGGCAAGTCAAGTCTTTTGGCGTTTGCCTCATCCATCGCAAGACAGAGCACACCCTTTGCATGAGTGATAGCGAAATTTACCTTTTGCATGTCGCTACTAGCTGCTGAAAAGACCAGATCGCCCTCATTTTCGCGGTCCTCGTCATCGACCATGACGACCATTTTCCCATTTTTTATATCCTCAATCGCTCTTAATACGTTTTCAAGTGCCATAATTATCCTTTTATAAATTTTTACGATTATATTGATATTTTGATAATCAAAAGATAAAAATAATATTTTTTCTTTGCCAGTAATCACTTTTGAGAAAAAATATAATTTGAGCGAGAAAAGAGAAAATTTATTGGAAGATGGGAAAATAGTGATTTTTCCGAAAGAATATTTTTATCCTTACGGGTTTCATGAAAAATATACAGATGACTGCATAAAATCTGAAACTTATGGGATACATTGGTGGAATGACAGCTGGTCGAGCCTTAAGGCGAGGCTTTTTATCGAGAGTAAGCATCTGACGGGAATTCCAAAATTAATAAAGAAAATGAGAATTATAGCCAGATACTATCTTGTTGAAAAAAGGTAAAAATATGAAAGGAAGTAAAAAAAAATGAAAGTTTTAAAAAAAGTACTGAAAATATTGTTATTTATGAGTGTAATGCTAGTAGCTGAAGGAAAAGAATTAAGAATAATGACATATAATATTTATGGAGGAAGGCTGGCTAACGGAATAAAGCTTGGGGAAAGCATAAAAAAATACAAGCCTGATTTTGTTTCATTGCAGGAAGTTGATAGAAATACAAAAAGAAGTAATTTCAGGGATGTAACATTTGATATAGCAGTTGAACTTGGGTATAACTATTATTATTTTCAGAAATCAAGGGATTTTGATTCGGGGGAATTTGGAATTTCCTTTATTTCAAAATATCCGGTAGAAAAAATATATGCCTATGAATTACCTTCAATTGGAGTGGAAAAACGTCAGGTTGTAATAGCTGAACTTGAAAAAAAGGAATTTGGAAAGAAAGTAATGATAATTAATACCCATATGGATTATAAAAAAGAAATAAAGCAGGAAGAGCTTGAATCCCTTTCAATGTTAAATGGTCTTTTTGAAAGTGATGTGAAGTTTTTAAGTGGAGATTTGAACTTACTTCCAAATACAGAATATTACCAGACCCTTACAAAAGAATGGAAGGATAGTTATTTTGAAGGAAAAGATAAGGAAATGAGAAGTATTGAAGACCCTAGAATAGACTATATATTTGGAGATTATTCAAATAACTGGAAGGTGAAAAAAAGTTTTTTCATTAAGGATGATACGCAGGATTGGACTAAATTAAGCGATCACTTTCCATATATGAGCGTAATTGATATAAAATAAAAATAAGATAACAATAAAAACTATATTTCTTCGTTTATTAAAATTTTACAATTTAAATAACTTGAAATATAGTTTTTGTTTTTTTTAGATATTTTTATTCCAGTAAACATATTTCCTCCTTATATTTTATTTTTATACTAATCCAAAACAATATTTTCAAGTAATGGTGATTCCATAATATCAAAAGGCATTACCCAGCCACCCCCGTCAGAATCAAGGTCAACATTACGTCCTGTATTCTTTCCTGCATTTTTAAAAACAAGATATACAAACTGTGAGCAGTACAGCCTTTTATCAAAATTCTTATCAAAAGTCAGTCCATACGGTTTTGTCACAGTTTTATCAATTTCGTTAAATAGGGCACTTCTAAATTTATCATCTATATTTTTCAATCTGAAGATTGCTATTTTTCTTTTTAATTTTGACCATGCATAAATTGGACTTTCACTATATCCTGCCGAATACGAAGGAAACTCTACAATTTTTTTCTCTTCATTCAGTATTGCGCTATGTCCCCACATGGAACGGATAGA
>ERZ772974.584-NODE-584-length-26207-cov-3.660179_pt1 | contig 26207 bp, 20 predicted proteins | sample MGYA00580671_ERZ772974 | MGnify/ENA primary metagenome ERZ772974 (study PRJEB29015, sample SAMEA2738065) | human oral metagenome | biome: human oral; feature: human-associated habitat; material: saliva | place: China | collected 2218 ... | reverse complement strand
GAAGCTCGCTCGCCCCCTTGCCTCGTTTGCGTTTGCAAAGGTAATACTTTTATTCCGACCTGACCAAATTTATCCCTAATCTTCTACTGTTAAGAAATGTTGCATCGCTACTTATCAACAACTTAGAAGCAAATCTTTCTTGGCGTAACGAGGATAAAAACTCCCATTAGCGCCCGTATAGAGCCAAAATTCCAGCCTTGTAGACGAAGTCGTATTGTGCGGACAGAGCTTCTCGCTGTGCCAAAATCCATCGCTCCTCAGCCTGCTCCAATTCGTAGGCCGAGGTTTTTCCTTCGATAAACTGCGTTCTCGCAAACTGCGAAGCCCGCTCAGCACTCTGTGCGGCCAGAATTGCTGATGAAATTTTGCGTTCAGCAGCAACAACATTGGCATGCGCCTTGAAAATTTCTTTGTACAACCCCAGATCGGCATCGATCTTATCAAGTTGTGCGGAATGCAGATCTATTTTCGCCCGACGCACAGCCTGAGCGGTATTTAAGGCATCGAAGATTGGCAAAGAGACCGAGAAGCCCACATAGAAGCGGCCATTCTCTCGGAGCTGATCCCCAAAAGACTTATTAGTCTGCTGCAACACTCGAAAGTAGCCATTGCCATATCCGGCATTGACACTGAGGGTAGGGATATATCCCGAACGAGCGGAACGAACTTTCTCTTCGGCAGCAGCGACTCCGAAATCAGCTGCTTTGAGGTCGGGTCGGTGGGCTAAAGCATAACGATAAATAGCCTCCGGCGGCAGCAAATCTGCGCGCGCATTCCGAACAAGGAGAGTGAGATCCGGAGCCACTACTTGTATCGGAGCCTCTCCATAATACTCAACACAGACAGAGAGATCGACCCGCGTCATGGCGCACAAACGCTCAGCCTCGTAGAGAGAACCTCGCTCCGTCTCGACCAGCGTAGCCAATTCGTCTAATTTAGTTGCGGGATACTTCCCCTCCTTTACAAGGGAGACAGCTTGTCCCTGCAAGGCCTCCAAACCCGATAGATGCTGCTCAATAGCTTGAACAACGCTCTGCTCCAACAGATATTTATAGAAGAATCCCATCACTCGCAACTCAGCACGCTCGCGAAGGGTTGCCAGCAGGGCATCACTATTCTGCTCCTCCAAACGAGCCGTCTTTACCATACGAGGTCGTCGCAGTCCCGAAAAAAGTTCGTACGAAGCCACAAGGTCAAAAGAGGTATTTGCACTTGACCGAGGACCGAAGGCTCCCGTATTATCTTGACTTCTTCCGTACTCCCACTCCTCTCGAATTGAGACCTGTACCTTGGGCAAATAGAGGCTCCTTGCCGCATCATAAGAGACACGCCGCTGAGCACTGTCCACCTTTTGTCGCCCCACATTACTATCAAAAAACACTCCTCGCTCTACACACTCTTGATAGGTCATAGGGCGATGGAGCGACTCATAAATCGTCTCCAGTTGTTGTGCCATAGCCCCCCATGCTAGACCGATGGCAAGGACTAAGACAAGAATGTACTTACGCATAATCTATTTGTATATTAGAGAGATACTTAATAAAACCGAAGCACAAAGATACTACATAAACTAGACTTTCTCAGATAAGGCAAGCCGCCCCCTCCAACAGACCCAAACAAGCGATAAAGAAAAGACAAGCCCCCACAACTCCCCTAAGGACTAAGTGCCAGATACAAAAAGAGACGCACCTCACAAGTGTGGGGTACGCCTTTATTTTAGAGAAGTCCCTCCTCCACCTCCCTTGACACTAGCCACAGAAGAGCAAAGCCCCTAAACCTACGGGGAGAGAAGAGAGGCGGAACCCCTGACAGCCCCACCTCCTCAAGAAAGGGAGCTGCCAAGGGGGGACTTAGTATCGAAGAGACTCTTTCCTCGAAAAGAGCTGAATCAACGCAATAAAGAGGTTGATAACATCAAGATAGAGGTAGAAGGCGGACTGCAATCATACCAAAGGGGGAAAATCCCTGCTCAGTCCCATTGGGACGAAACATAGAGAACAAATTTCCTAACATAATACGTGCTTTTCTGTTGGTTTAAATAAGTTGTATTTTACATGCGAAGCTGATTCTAAGATAGGTATAGAAGAAAAGGGAACTTATCGCCTCCGGCCTTGGGCTCTCCACAGAGGCAGGAGGCGATAAGGATATAGTTTATGTTATCGTCTATTGCCGCCCAACAGACGAAGAACAAAGAGGAATATATTGATGAAGTCTAGGTATAACTCCAAAGAACCCAAGAGGGCGATTTTATGCATTCCCTCTTCTGATACAAGACCATTATTCTCCACAAGTAGACGACGGATCTTCTGCGTGTCGTACACCGTAAGGATAGCAAAAAGCACAACCCCCACAAGGGAAATAATCCACTCCATTGCCGAGGAATGCAAGAACAGATTCACCACCGAGGCAATGATGATACCGATGAGCGCCATCATAAGGATACTCCCCCACGAGGAGAGATCTCGCTTGGTTACCGTGCCTATAATAGCCATCACGGCGAACATTCCTGCCGATATGACAAAAGACATCGCAATGGAGGAGTACGTATAGACAACAAAGATCACACTCAGTGTCATCCCATTAAGCACCGAATAGATCGCCATCATCAGCACTGCCGTTGGGAAGGAGATCTTATGAATTGCAGCTGAAAGCCCCATAACGAGGCCGAGCTCAGCAATAAAAAGCCCCCACATGAGCCAGCGATTCATAAGGATGGTCATCATCAACGATTCGGAGCTATAAACTAGGAATGCCGTAAGAGCTGTTAACCCTAGAGCCCCGGCCATCCAATAAAACACCTTAGTAAAAAGCTTAGCGACGTCCGCAGTCTCTACGATCACTTCCGGCGCCGAAGAAACCACATCCTCACGATAAGGAGGAGGGGTCAGATTCTGATTGTTCATAAATTTTCTATTCTATATCTTGATTATTCTACTGTTACCGACTTTGCCAAATTGCGAGGTTGATCCACATCCTTCCCCTTGCACACGGCAATATAGTAGGAGAGAAGTTGCAAGGGCACCACAGTGAGGAGGGGCTCCAATTCGGGTGCAATCTCCGGTATCTCTATCACATAGTCCACCATCTTAGCCACCTGAGCATCTCCCTCATTTACGATCGCAATGATACGCCCTTTTCGTGCCTTTATCTCCTGAATATTGCTCACCACCTTCTCGTAAATCTTATCACGAGTTGCAATTACCACAATCGGCATCTCTTCGTCAATCAAGGCAATGGGACCATGCTTCATCTCTGCGGCAGGATACCCCTCGGCATGGATGTAGGATATTTCTTTGAGCTTGAGCGCCCCCTCTAGAGCCACGGGATAATTAATTCCTCGCCCTAGATAGATAAAATTATGGGCATACGTGAAGCGCGTAGAGAGCTGCTCAATACGCTCCTTCTGCTCAAAAATCTTTTCTATTCTCTCGGGGAGGATGAGCAAATCGTCAATGATTTTCGTATAACGCTCCGGCTCTAGAGATCCATTTTCGCGTCCGAGACAAAGAGCTAGGAGGGCAAGCACAGTGACCTGCCCCGTAAAAGCCTTGGTAGAAGCAACACCAATCTCGGGACCTACGTGGGTGTACGTACCAGAGTCTGTAGCACGTGCAATAGACGACCCTACCGAATTACAGATACCATAGATAAAAGCCCCCTTCTCTTTGGCCAACTGAATGGCGGCAAGGGTATCCGCAGTCTCCCCCGACTGAGACATGGCGATAACCACATCCGAGGGACGAATAATGGGATTGCGATAGCGGAATTCCGAAGAATACTCCACCTCTACAGGGATGCGTGCCAGGCTCTCGATAAGTTGCTTACCAATGAGGGCAGCATGCCAAGAGGTACCACAACCCACGATAATAATACGCTCGGCCGAGAGGAGACGCTCACGATGATCTACCATGGCAGATAGGATCACTTCTTTAAGCTCTGTATTCACCCGACCCCTCATACAATCGCCTAGCACTCGAGGCTGATCGAGTATCTCTTTGATCATAAAGTGGGGATATCCCTCCTTCTCAATCATCCCGAGATCCATCGTGACATTGCTAATCTTAGGCTCTATCACTTGGTTCGAAAGCGTTTCCATATAGGGGGCCTTACCGGGGACAAGCTCCACAACATCGCCATCCTCTACAAATATGATATTGCGTGTGTACTCAATCATGGGAGAGGGGTCCGATGCCAAAAAGAACTCCTGATTATCATTCCCAACCCCTATTGCCAACGGGCTGCTTTTGCGAGTAGCAACGAGGCACTGAGGTTCGCTTTTGTCAATTACGGCAATGGCATAGGCTCCGATCACGCTACCCAAAGCCTTCTGTACGGCACGGAAGAGCGAGAGGTTATACTTCTTCTTAGTATACTCTATCAGCTGCACCAGTACCTCCGTATCCGTGTCACTTTGGAAGGAGTATTCCTCGGACTCAAGAGCCCGTTTAAGCTCTCTATAATTCTCTATAATACCATTGTGCACGATGGCAATTTCACCACTCTCTGAGTAGTGAGGATGGGCATTTCGCTCCGAAGGCTCGCCATGCGTAGCCCAGCGAGTGTGAGCAATCCCGAGAGATCCACTCAAGTCCTTACCCTGAGCACTACTCTCCAGATTAATCACTTTTCCCTTTGTTTTGCATACAACAATATCTCCCGAGGCGTGCTGCAACGCAACCCCGGCACTGTCGTACCCTCTATACTCTAGGCGCTTTAATCCTTTTATCAGGATAGGGAATGCTTCTCTACTCCCCGTATATCCTACAATTCCGCACATATGTACGTGTTTTTCTTTCTTAATTATTGTTCACAGGTAGGCCAACTTTCGTTACCACCTCGTCTTGCGAAAGTACAACAAAAATCCGAATCTACGCGACTTAATCCGGCCACAAATGCAACCCTTTGCCGCACTCCCCCTTTAGCTCGAAGCCAACCTTTTCCATTCCATCAAGGGCACAAACGTAAAATGACAACAAAAAAGAATCCTCCGAGCTAGCCAATGTAGCATCGGAGGACTCTCTTTATAAGAAGGTCTTTTTCCTGAGAATTTGGACTTTACTCTTCTACGCAACCAAAGACAGAGGTGCTAAAGAGATTAGGGGCTTGCCAAGCAATCGCTTGAGCAGGGACAGGGAGGAGACGCTCTTGTGCCTTTTCCTCTTCCTCTCTGTAGGCTGCCGAATAGGTACGCTCCAGGTAGGGAATACGTCCGGCACAGAGGTAGCGAGACGAGAAATAAGCACTCGACTCCAAGTCTTCTTGCACAATGCCTCGAGAATTGGTGCTATGCATCATCGTAATGTGAGAGCCTTGCACCTTAACCACGAGAGCAACATGCCCAATACGATCACTCCGCCTATTGTGCCCCTTAAAGAAGAGAAGATCGCCCGGACGGGGGTTCTGTACCGTTCTGGTAACCTTAGCAAGGTCTGCAGAAGAGCCCCTCAGATTGATGCCGAAACAAGAATAGAGATAGCGCACATAGCCCGAGCAGTCCAGTGCCCAAGGCAGTGAACCACGATAGCGATAGGGTTTCCCCAAGAACTTACGACCTAGCGTAATAAGGTCTTGTACAAGATCACCCGTAGGAGCGACCTCATGTACTGCATAGGCAGGGCAGTCGGGGTGAGCGAGCAGTTTGCCATTAGCATCGTAGACAGCGACTGCGTCATCCAAAGAGAACGAGGAGCGAGAAGCTCTCGCCTTTGCTCCACATGAGGAGCAAATAGAAGTAAGCGCAACAAGCACAAAGAGGATATAGCCTCTCCGCACCCAGCGACATACAGCATTTTGTAGGTTAATCATACATTTCTTATTATAAATGAATAATCAACCCCTCTTGGGCGGCTGTTGTATTTGGGAAAACACGACGTGCTTCGTCCAAGAGGGGAGTTACATCGGTGTATCTGGAAGAATAATGCCCAATCAGAAGTTGTTTCACCTCCGCTTTAAGGGCAATGGTGGCTGCCTGTTGCGCCGTACTGTGCGCCGTGGCAGCAAGACGCGCACGCAAATCCTCACCAAAAGTAGCCTCGTGGTAGAGGAGATCAACCCCACGCACCTGCTCTATCAAATCAGGGAAATACTCCGTATCGCTACAATAAGCATAGCGGCGGGGGATGCGTCCCGGTTTAGTGAGTCTGTTGTTGGGGATGATACTACCATCTTGCGCCGTATAAGACTCCCCAAGTAAAAGAGCCGGATAGCAAGAGCGAGGAACTTGGTAAAAATCCACAGCAGGCTTATCCAAATGACGAGTAGCACACCGCTCCTCAAAGAGGAAGCCCATAGTGGGGATGCGATGACTCAGAGGGAGAGAACGAACACACAGCGAGGGATCTTCGTGTATCACCTCACTCTTGCGATAGTCGTGCTCGTGCGTAATAATCTCGTAACTGCACTCGGCGAGGAAACTCTTGCGGTGCGCATCAACATACTCCGTAAGTCCCTCCGGTCCGTGGATGTGCAGCTCGCCCGTTCTCCCAAGCATAGAGAGGGTAGAGAGCAATCCGGGCAAGCCAAAACAATGGTCGCCGTGGAGATGAGAAATAAAAATCGTGTGAATACGGCCGAAGTGGAGACCTTGCCGGCGAATCTGGAGCTGAGTACCTTCGCCGCAGTCGACCAAGTAGACCTTACCTCTAAGGGTAAGTGCCTGAGCAGAAGGGTTGTGCTTTGTAGTCGGGAGAGCCGAACCACATCCCAATATATGTACCGATAGGGTCTCCATGGGACACAAAGATAGAATTTTTTACGCGTAATCCCTCCCATTTTACCCTTATAGGGTCAAAGTCGCACACTTTACAGACCATAGTGCAAGGTATTCCCCATGCACATCCCCTCCCTCAATCATACTTGTAAGATCTTCTATTCGGAGGGAGGAGTAGGCCTGCGGGGGAGTTTTTTTTCCCCGGGGCTCTCCTTTTTATCGTACATTTGCGTTCACAGAACGACAGAGTAAAATAGGTAAAGTATGAGACTATCCAAAAGAGTAAATACAACTATCATTGCCCTAGCCTTTGCCATGCTGTTCCACGTCTACATCTGCACCGGCGGCAGCGCAACCAAGTACCATTCAACCCCCAACTGCCGTGGACTGAACCGCTGCAGGGGTGAGATCATTAAGATTTCCATAGGGGACGCAAGGGATCATGGGCGAACTCCTTGTAAGATTTGCATCGGCAAATAACCCTACCCCACCTGCGTCTAGCAACAATTAGAGAGACGAAAAGAGGGTCCTACAACCATAGCCCTCCCCTCTCTCTTAAAGACAAAACGAAAACCCCTCTCAAGGGAGCTCGCTCTAGGGCGAGTATCTACTCTTGAGAGGGGTGATTTGTATTCTTAGAAGTTGCGCAGGATCTTAGGGAGTATTCCCATCCACATCCTCCTGAGGCAACACACTATCGGTGGGCTGAGGAGAGGGCTGTGCCGCTTCGGCTTGCTCGGCTCCACGAGCGGACTCGTCTCCGTATATCATCCGGATAAAGCCCTCCAGCGTATTCGCTTCGTGGTCTACCACCTTGGATCCATGGCTCCGTGCCACTTGCAAAGCAAGGCGCGCCACGGAGAAAGTCTCGTCTACCACGCCATCTCTGTAGTGGCGGAAGAACATCTTTTGCAATCTCTGTCCGCCCATGGCTAGGTTCATCAGCCAACGGATCTTGCGCATATATTTGGACATTACATCCGAAACAATCTCATCCCCTCGCTGTGTAAGCCCTGCCTTATAGCAGACATCGGCAAGCATAAGCTCGTTGCGCGAATAGGGGACTGCCTTAGGATTGATCTCCTTGAAGCACTTCTCCAAAACCTCGCACGCACGCTTCTTATCACCCTTAGCGAGTAGCGCATTGGCCAAAGAGGGGAAGAGCATACCACGATAGTAGCCACTAATCGTATTGCGGATATTCTCGTCGAAGTAGATATTGGGGTCACTAGCTCCAAACCAACGGTACTTATTCATCACGAGATCGTACTCATGCTCTACATCCTCCTCATAGGGAGTCCCCACCACGGAGATGGGGTTGAGGCGCCAAGTCATACCATCCGCTGTCAGGTAATTGGGCAGATTGGTAAAGGCGTTGATGGGTGTCGAACGTGCCCAATAGAGAGGACGTTGCCAATTGTTCGCTCCGAGCAAATCGAGGATAGCGAGCTTATCTCGCCCGGCAATCCGACTCCCCGAGAGGTCGATAAGCATTTCACCGGGCAAGCTATCTCCCAAGAGGGGATAACGCTTAGCCAGCATCGACCGATCCAGCGGGAGCAAAAGTTGATTCGAAGGTAATACGGCCTGACCATACCCCGGGGATTGAACGACCATCTCCAGCGCCTTATCTAGAGGAAGTAGAGGCCCCTCTTGTATAAAGGCAAAGGGATTTTTGTAGTAAAAATCGGGGGTCATGAAGCGGTGAGGCATGGGAGGCGCATCGTAGAGTTGCTGCTGCATCTGATCCACATACCACTCGCCGCCCAAGTAACTTAGGTTAGCCACCATCACGTCGGGACGCACTCCTTCCACCTCTTGAGCATACCAGAGCGGGAAGGTATCGTTATCTCCAAAGTCGAAGATAATTGCGTTAGGCTGACACCCGATCAGGAAGTTGTAGCCAAAGTCGGAGGCAACGGTTCGGCCGGAGCGGTCGTGATCGTCCCAGTTCTGACCCGCCATCTGGAGGGGAACCAGTACTGCCACCACAGCCCCAATAGCTGCGCTCACCATGGGCGAAAGCTTTAGGCGCTGCAAGAGGTAGTAAAGCCCGGCTATACCCATACCTACCCAGATAGCAAAGGCGTAGAACGAACCGGCATAGGCATAGTCTCGCTCACGGGGTTGCCCGGGGGTTTGGTTGATGTATATAACAATGGCCAACCCCGTCATAAAGAAGAGGAAGAAGACAACCCAGAAGCTTTGTACCCCTCGTGCGCCTCGCATCAATTGGAATACAATCCCCAAGATACCGAGGATGAAGGGAAGCAGGTAGTAGACATTATGCCCCCGGTTATCTGTAATCTCATCGGGGAGGTCGTCTCCGCTCCCTAGCACTATATTATCAATAAAAGGAAGCCCTGTGGAGACACCGCCTCGGAGGTTGGAACCATCGCCGTAGAGGTCGTTTTGGCGTCCTATAAAGTTCCATGCAAAATAGCGCCAGTACATATAGTTAACCTGATAGCCGAAGAAAAACTTCAGATTCTCCACAAACGTGGGCTGAGAGAGGTCTTCTTCGCTACGCCCCATCCAGCTATTGTAACTAGCCACATGGTTGGGATCCGAAGAATAGGCCCGTGGGAAGAGGGTTTGATTGGTGTAAACCGGCTTCTCCTCTGTATAGAGCTCGATATAGCGATCGGGATCATTGGGGTTCGACTTGGGAGCCGCACTTATCACCTTCTTAGTCTGCTCGTAGCGCATCACCTTTGAGGCAAACGTCTGGCCATAGAGCAAGGGCCTATCGCCATACTGCTCACGATTGAGATACTTCTTTAGCGACAAGGCATTGTTGGGGCTATTCTCATTCATCGGAGTATCTGCCACAGAGCGAATCAAGATCACACCATAGGAAGAGAACCCGATGGCAATTACAGCCATAGAAATCTGCAAAAGCCCCATCACACGCTGCGACGCCTTTTTGTTGAAGAGGGTCAGCCAAACTAGGATACCAAGGCAGAGCAACCACACCCATACGCTATCGGACATGAAGGGGATCCCCATCAAGATAGAGCTACAGAGTAGCGAGATGCGGCTACGACGCTCGTTCTTGCCACGATAGAACTCCCATGCCGACCATGCCAGCACGCCCAAGAGAAGGACAACATAGAAGAGGAAGCCGCTATTGAAGCGCAATCCCAATGTATTTACGGCAAAGAGGTCAAATGCCGCCCCGATCTTTACAGTACCCTGTATGATACCATACATCATCACCACAATGAGGACGAAGGAGAGCAAAACAGCTCCAATAGCACCCTTCATAGAGGGGGTTTTAGTCCTCTTATAGTAGTAAATTAATGCCATGGCAGGGATGCAAAGAAGATTGAGGAGATGCACTCCAATACCTAACCCCATGAAATACGCAATAAGCACAAGCCAACGATCGGACTCGGGCTTCTCGGCGTGCTCTTCCCACTCCAGCATCAGCCAAAAGACTAGGGCTGTGAAGAAAGAACTAAAGGCATACACCTCCGCCTCCACAGCACTAATCCAGAAGGTATCGCTAAATGTATAGACCAATGCCCCCGCAATGCCCGATGCAAAAATAGCAATAGACTGGGCTTTGGTGAGGTGGGCCGGCTTGCCATCCGATGTGAATCCCGTACGCACCCCGGGAGCGATGAGACGCCGCACCATATGGGTGATAGTCCAATAAAGGAACAAAATAGTGAAGGCACTGAGCAAAGCACTCACGGCATTACAGATTAGCCCCACCTTCATGGGATCGCTCGTCACCTGTGTAGCGACATTATACACAAGCATAAAAAATGGAGCGCCGGGGGGGTGCCCCACCTCCAGATTACGCACAGTAACAATAAACTCGGCACAATCCCACAAGCTAGCCGAGGGACCGATGGTCAAGAGATAAACTATGGCAGCAATGGCAAATGTAAGCCATCCTAATCCACAATTGATCTTTCTAAAAGATTTCCATTCCATACTATATGGTAAATAAACACCCTATTACACTGGGTACAAAGATAGTTGAGAATTAGCGAAGAGCAAGCACCCGACGCTCCCAAAGGAGCAGTGCCGCCTTGAGCATAGAGCCCAAAGCGAAATTACCCAAACGCCCATCGGCTCGTACAATCCGATGGCACGGCACCACCCAAACAAAGGGATTAGCCCCCACAGCCGTGCCCACGGCTTGCAAAGCCCTAGGGTTGCCAACAGCATGGGCAAGAGCTTGATAGGCAGCTGTCTCTCCTAATGGAACAGCCGTTATCGCCTGCCACACAGCCTTGCGAAAGGGGGAAGCCACAACCTCAGTAAGATCGGGACGACTAGATGCAAGAAGGGCTAGCACAGCCCTTTCGTCCGAAGAGAGGGGAACGTGTAGCTGCAGATCGAAGGAATAAAGGGTACTCAGGCGAGTCTCTTGGGGGCAGGGAGGGAGCTCCACATGGGGTGCCACCAAATGCCAAGACTTAGGGGAGGTCTCAAGCTCAATCCCACCCAAGAAGGGAAGTAAAAATAGGGACATAAGCCACCCCTTACGAGAGAGCGTCTTGCTCCTCGGGGAGCGCAGAGGCTATGGCGCTACGCACCTCATCCAAGGCCTGTAGCATATTGCGGGGGTATTCGCCCTCTTTGTCTATATGAATGGGAGGATGAATGGTAAGAGTAAGGCGAGTAGGGGTAACCCAACGAGTTCTAGCACGGAGGGCCTGATAAGAGCCATGAATGGAGACCGGGATAATGGGAACGTCTAGCTCATGTGCCAACACAAATCCGCCTTTTTTGAATCGATCCATTCGCCCAGTGAGTGTACGGCTCCCCTCGGGGAAGATAAAAATAGAAGTTCCCTCGCTCAATACCCGTCGCGCACTGTCCATTGTCTCTTTGATCGACCCCATCTTTTGGTCGTCGACAAAGATGAAGCCAGCCATCTGGCATGCCTTACCCATAAAGGGAACTTTGCGCAAACTCGCCTTCATAACCCATCGAAAGGGGATGGGAAGCAAGCCGTACATCATGAAGATGTCAAAGGCCCCCTGATGATTAGCCATCACCACACAAGGTGTGTGATCTTTAGGGATATACTCACGACCTACCACGCGCGTAGGGCACAAAGAAAGCACCAGAGCGATGCGCGACCAATAGACTCCGGGCCAGTAGCCAAAGAGGCGTTGCCCTCCCAAAGCACACCCCACAACGGTAATTGTGGAGAACAGAATAGTGGCTACAACAAACAAGGGTGCAGCCACGAGACAATAGTAAACGATATAGAGAGCTCGCAGCAGTTTCTTCATGAGAGGGGAGTTTGTTGATCTTCTTATCCTTAATACTTTAGGATGCGATGTTCGTCTCGCAACTGGTGCAGGGCAGAGTCTAGCAAACCATTAACAAAGACGCCACTCTCTGCCGTGGAGTAGATCTTTGCAAGTTCGATATACTCATTAAGCGTTACCGTGGTGGGAATCGTGGGGAACGACAGTAGCTCCGCAAGTGCCATTTGCAGGATAATCATATCCACATCGGTCACTCGATCCATATCCCAATTCCTGAGATTCTTATTGATAATCTCGCGGTATTCGGCCTCGTGTACAATGGTGGTTCGGAGTAATTCGACTGCGAGGTTGGTATCCTCCTCATCTTTATAAGCCGGGATAATCATCTCGTCAAAAGAGCTATCGGGCTTAGCCTTACGCATACTCTTGAGGGCAAATTCCTTCTCAATTTCCACCGGGCTGGAAGTAAGTCGTACCGCATGGTAATACTCCGTACCCTTAAGGCCGGCTACGACCTCGTCTACCTCGTCTATGTCTACCTTGTCTTCTACCTCTATCTTTTCGGTTACACCCAAAGGATTATCCCAGTAGAGCGAAAGCCCTTCGAGGAATTCGTCGAGCTCTTCGTTGCGGAAAGTATAAGCAGAAAAAGCCTGCACCCAAAACTTGGCATCGGCGGCAAAGGTATCGGGAGCTGAGGTTATGTATTCTTTATAGAGATCACTCGCCAAGATCTCATCAAGGAGTTTGGACAAGAGTCTATCGTCGTCTGACCAGATAAGCCCACGCTCACGGATGAACTCCTGTAGTGTAGTACTAGCCTCAATAGCCTGTGCCAAGCGATTATTAGCCAAGCGCATATTGGGGTTAATATCCTCCTCGGTGCGCAAGAGTTTATTGCGACGTCGCTCCAAACGCGCTTGATGAAAGCGAGTCAGGGCGGGGACAAGAGTCAGAAGGTATAGATAGAGGTCGTGGGTTCTCTCGTTAGAAGTGGTCAATTGGGCTTCCGCCTCAGCAAGTTGCTTCCCAGGATTGTGGTAATAAGCAAAGAGTTCTTGCAACACACGGATGCGAATGAGCGTTCGGTTGATCATTGAGTTTCTATTTCAATCCATCGCCGGAGCAAAGGGAACCTATTGTGATCCACCCTCGCACGGCAGTGCAAAGGTAGCAGTTTCTGGGTTCTCTACAATACTATTCCCCAAAGAAGCAAAAAAAAGCGTCCCTCTCCCGCTCAAAAAAAATCCCCCTAGCCCCTCTCCATTCGGGCGGATATGGTGAGGATCTCCCGCAGAGACCGCTAATATTTGCTCCGCTCTTGCCCGAGAAGCCGAGACTTTTGGGGTACATTCCGGAAAGAAGTCTCCCAACAGCCTCCCCATTTACAGGCAAAAAAACAGCCCCTCCCACCCTAAGGTGAGAGAGGCTGCGCCTTATTATGGTGTAACCCCTAGAGAGGAATTACTTCTTAGCGAGGCTCTTGCTACGACGCTTCTCCCAGATCATGTAAGCAATAGGAGAGGCTACGAACAAGGTGCTATAGGTACCGATAACAACCCCAAGTAGGATGGCGAACGTAAAGCTGCGCATCGAAGCTCCACCAAAGATGAAGATGATAAACATCACAAGGAAGGTGGTAATTGAGGTGTTCAATGTACGACTCAATGTGCTGTTAAGAGCGTCATTCATAGTCGTGCGAGGCTCACGATTAGGATAGTTCTTTACCGTTTCACGTACACGGTCGAAGACTACCACGGTATCGTTGATAGAGTACCCGATGATGGCAAGAATAGCCGCAATGAAGTTTTGATCCAACTCCATCGTGAAGGGCATAATGCGCCAGAGGAGTACGTACAATGCGATAATGCTCAATGTCGTTGCCGATACAGAAGCAAAGGCTCCCAATGAGTATGACAAGTGACGGAAGCGCAACAAGATGTAAGCGGCCATGAAGACGAGAGCCAAGATCACCGCAATAAGAGCCTTGCGAGCAATATCGTGCGACATACTTGCACTCACCTTTTGAGAGCTTACGATACCCGTAGAGAGGAATGTATCTCTGTCTGGAGCGTTCTTGTAAAGCGACTTGGTATTTTCGTAGAGAATTGTGTTGATTTCGTCTTCTACTTCAGCTGTGTTCTCTTCTACCTTAAAGTTGGTGGCAACACGTACCTGAGTGCCATCAGAACCAATAGAGGTTACGACGAGTTTGTTATCGAACGGAGCTGCGAGCACGTCACGCACCTGAGCAACTTGTACCGGTTGGTCAAATTCAATTATATAATTGCGACCACCCGAGAATTCGATACCCATATTGAGCTTGAGGGTAAAGAGCCCTACAATACCGGCAATGACAAGGACAACGGGGATAGTAATACCCATCTTGCGCTTACCAAGGATGTCGTATTGGGGATTTACCAACATGTTGCGAGAGATGGATGTAGTGTAGGTCTCCTTATTCATCTTACCCTTCTTGTCAAGAGCTTCTACCACAATACGAGTAAGGAATACCGCTGTGATGAAAGAAGCAACAAGGCCAATCATAAGCGTAGTTGCGAACCCCTTGATAGGACCCGTACCCACGATGAAGAGGATAGCTGCCGTAATGATGGTGGTGATATTGGAGTCGAAAATAGCAGAGAAAGCGTTACCGTAACCATCGGCGATAGCACGAGTCATAGACTTGCCGGCACGGAGCTCTTCCTTGATGCGCTCAAAGATAAGCACGTTAGCATCCACCGCCATACCCAGCGTAAGCACAAGCCCGGCAATACCGGAGAGGGTGAGTACGGAGTGGAACGATGCCAAAATACCAAGCGTAAAGAAGCTATTAACAATGAGAGCACCGTCTGCAATGAGACCGGGGATGAGGCCATAAATGAGGCACATGTACACCATGAGGAGTACCAATGCGATGAAGAACGAAATAATCCCAGAGCGGATAGACTCTTCCCCGAGGGTAGGACCTACCACGTTTTCTTGCTCGATCATTACCGAAGCCTCCATCTTACCCGAGTTGAGTACGTTGGCAAGGTCGGTCGTTTGCTCTACTGTGAAGTGACCGGAAATCTCCGAGCGTCCACCCGTAATTTCGCTATTAACGTTAGGTGCAGAGTACACTACACCATCGAGTACTACGGCGATAGCCTTACCGATATTATCCTTTGTCAGACGAGCCCACTTGCGAGCGCCTTCTTCGTCCATGGTCATAGTAACAACAGGACCCTTGCTGGCAATACCCTGACTTACTTCGCTCTTTGCTCCCGTCACCACGTCTCCGGAGAGGTCCGGATCACCATTGCGGTTACCACGGATGGCATAGAGTTCGTAGATATCGGTTTCCTTCTTTGTTTGAGGATCTACATAGGGATCGTTACCCCAGAGGAGCATAAGGTCTTCACGGATGAAGCCACGCTCATGAGCCACTTCGAGCATGCTGTCGATAGCTGCACGGTTGGCGTTACGAGCAAGCCCCACTACCGTTCCACGGTTTACAACCTGAAGAAGGTCGAAAAGCTTCGTGCCTTCGGCCATCTTTTTATCCATTGCTTCTACGGCTTCACGAGCACGTTGCTCTGCAACGGCGTTAGAATCTGAAGCATTAGCAGCTGCAGGAGTAGCCTCATTAGCAGTAGAGCCTTCCACTGCAACAGCTTCCGCCTCCACAGCGGGAGCGCCGGCAAGAGCAGCAAGACGCTCATTAGCTGCGATAAGATCGCTCTCTACATCAGCATATGTATAGGTGCGCCAGAATTGGAGGTTAGCGCTCTGTTGGAGAAGACCGCGTACACGCTCTGGTTCTTTTACACCGGGGAGCTCGACAAGGATGCGTCCTTCTCCCTCGATTTTTTGGATATTAGGAGAAACAACCCCGAAGCGGTCGATACGGGTGCGAAGCACATTGATAGAGGCCTCAGAAGCACTTTCGTACTTCGCCTTGAGGATCTTTATCACATCCGCATCGGTGCTACGTGCAGAAATTTCTTCACGAAGACTACCATTACCGAAGACTACTGCAAGCTGCCCATTAGGCACGAGAGCTTTGTATTCTGCGACAAACTTATCAATAAAGTCGCCCGAGTGTGTGCTCTTAACGGCGTTATCTAGCGCCTTCAAGAAGTTAGGATCCTCATTCTTCCCGGACAAATTACGGAGAAGATCCTTGGCATTCAGACGAAGTACTACGTTCATACCGCCCTTGAGGTCCAACCCAAGACCGATCTGCTGTGTACGTGCTTTTTTGAGAGTGTATCCAAACCAAACATTTTCGTTTGCCATGGAGTCTAGGTAGGCTTTACCATCTTGACCTGCTGCCGTAAGGGCCTCGGCGCGCTTCTCATAGTGCTGCACCACCGGGGTAAAAGAGAGGTAGAAGGCACAGATAATGGCCAAAGCTGTCGTGATAAATATCACAAATCCTTTGTTCTGCATCTGTTGTTACTATTATATATCAGTTACTTTTTTCCACGACCGCAAAGTTATAGGATTTTGTTGACCTAGTTGCCTTATAGGTACGAATTAGATCTAATAATCGCTTCTTTTCTCTCTAAGAGCGAAAAAAGAAAGACGAAAAAGGCATTAGGAAAGGTGCCTAGCGGCGTTGCAGAATGCGCATTTTGGCACTTCTGGCTCGGGGGTTTTCTGCGATTTCTTCGTCGCTGGGGAGAATGGGCTTGCGGGTTACCACCTCTATTTCGCCCTTCTTTTGTCCGTAGATAGCCGCCATGGGATCATTATCCGCCTCACTCTGAGAGACTCCCAAGAGACCTTTTCCCCACTCTTTTACCAAGCGGTCCTCGAGTGAATGGTACGTTAGGACCACCAGTCGCCCACCCGGAGCGAGGAGACTAGTGAGGCTAGTAAGCAAGGTGCGCAGTGCCCCCAACTCGTCATTGACCTCAATGCGTAGGGCTTGGAAGAGCTGGCTCAGCTTTTTACGACGCAAGGGCGGCTGTGGGGGGAGTACAGGAGCCAAGACCTCTAGCAAAGACTCTATGGTGCGGTACCCTGATGAGGGGCGCCCCTTCTCGATAAGAGCGGCAATGCGGCGAGCATCTTTGAGCTCTCCATAGTAATAAAAGAGGTCGGAGAGAGCCTCCACAGAGTAGGTATTAAGAAGGTCGGCCGCCGTGCGTCCGGCACGATTATTCATGCGCATATCGGGCAAAGCTCCCTCAAAGCGGAAACTAAACCCTCGCTCGGCGGTATCGAAATGATGGGACGAGACGCCCAAGTCTGCCAGCACTCCGTCTAGATGCTCAACGCCAAAATAGCGCATCCAGCGCGAGAGATAGCGGAAATCGGAGGCAACAAAAGTAAAGCGAGGATCCACGGGAGCGTTGGCAATAGCGTCTCCATCTCGATCGAAACTATACAAATGCCCTTTATCGCCCAGATGGCGGAGGATCTCGCTCGTATGCCCTGCACCTCCCATTGTAACGTCAGCATAGACACCATTGGGGCGAGTAAGCAAAGCCTCTACAGCTTCGCGACAAAGTACGGGGAGGTGATACATGATCTATCTCTTATGAGTGGTAATGATGTTATTTGAGTCAGAGGGGTTTGAGTCCTATGCCATAGCCAGGGAGCAAAGGGGCTCTTTTTGATAGACCTATAAGCCGGGTTCTGTACTCTGCAGCCTCCCTACGAGAGAAAGGCTACGGAGCGTCTGCCATTAATCTACGCCATACGTTGCCGCATGGCTCTAGCAATCTACCCCCCGGCAAGGCGCGAGCAACTCCTATATGCCGGTGTACTTGATCTTACAACCCATGAGACGTACGGCAGCGAATGTCACCATCCACCCCGGTGAGCTCTTACCTCACCTTTTCACCCTTACTCATCGAAAAGAGCCCTAAAAGAACCCCGATAAGCGGTTATTCTCTGTTACGCTACTACACCTCGCATACCCCATAGAGGTACACTCAGTGCCTTCCCGTTAGGAAGCATGGTGCTCTATGTTGCCCGGACTTTCCTCTCCCCAAGGCTTTTACCCCTCGAGCAGCGACAGACCGGTCTACCAAAGAGAGATTTTGCTTTTATTCTCTACTATTTATCAATGCTTCGAGACAATTACCTTTTTTGTCTCGGGCAAGGTCTCATTACGCAAAGCCACCTGCTTTGCCACACGATCGGCCAACTCAGAAAAATACTCCGCAAGGATGGTATTTCCTCTTAGAGCCACAGGGGTCCCTTGGTCCCCTGCTTCACAAACCCCTTGCACGAGGGGGATTTGCCCCAAGAGCGGCAAGCCGAGTTCTTCGGCAAGGCGAGCTCCCCCGCCATTCCCAAAGATATAGTATTTATTATTGGGGAGCTCCTCGGGGGTAAACCAAGACATATTTTCTACAATACCCAATACAGGCACATTTACCTTATCGGTGAGGAACATGTCAATACCCTTACGAGCATCGATGAGGGCAATCTCCTGAGGTGTTGTCACAACAACAGCCCCGCTCAAACCGATGGTCTGCACAAGAGTAAGATGGATGTCGCTTGTACCGGGAGGCATATCAATGAGGAGGTAATCCAGCTCTCCCCAGTTGCCATCCTTAATTAGCTGACTCAGCGCATTCGAAGCCATAGAGCCACGCCATAGAAGAGCCTTGTCGGGATCCACAAAGAAGCCTATAGAGAGAAGTTTAATACCCTCTACCACCTCAATGGGTTGGATGGTATCTCCACGCCCTTCTATGGTCTCTATCACAGGACGCGCATCTTCGCAAGCGAACATTTTTGGCATACTAGGGCCATAAATATCAGCATCCAGTAAACCCACTCGATAGCCTTTGCGAGCGAGAGCTACAGCCAAGTTGGCGGTAAGGGTACTCTTACCCACTCCGCCTTTTCCGGAGAAGACGGCAATCGTATTGCGCACGCCCTCTAGAGGATTCTCGCGCTCCACCTTTTGGGGTTCGTCAAAAACGGCTTTTACGTTTCCACGAACCTCCACATCCGGAGCTATATAGGTCAAGATGGCTTGCTCTGCAGCTTTAATTACAGAAGCCTTAAAGGGATCGTTGCTTTTAGCAAACTTAATCGAGAAGGATACCTTAGATCCCTCTATGCGGATATCGTCTTGCAGCATCTCCGAAGAGACAATATCCACGCCGCTACCGGGGTAACGCACATGCTTCAATGCCTCTATAATGAGTGCCGGATATAATTGAGTTGCCATATTTATTTGGATCTGTTGTTCTCTATTTCCTCAAAAGAAGGGGGAGAGACCACGCCTCGAGAGAAGCTGTGATAATCGTCGTGCTCGGGCTCCTCTTTCGGCTCTGCAAAGCTCTCCTTCTGGGGCAATTGCCAAGAAATATATTTGATAGACTTGCCACGACTCAGCCACTGCGCCTCGTAGGCCGTCTGTGTATTGGGGATCTGCTCTAGCACATCGCGCCCCGTGCCATAGAGATCGTCTGTAGCCAAGCGGGGTGAAATCTCGTTTACCGCCAAGAGGTCTTGCGTGTATTGATAGAGGAAGGGACTATCGGTTTTTAGATGGATAATCCCCTCTTTTGCCAGGATGCGCCTATAAAGCCGAAAGGCAAACGAAGAGACGAGTCTTGCCCTTGTCTTCGACATCTGAGGATCCGGGAAGGTGACCCAAATCTCACTAACCTCCCCCTCGGAAAAGAAGCGATCGAGCAAATTTATATCGGTACGCACAAAGGCGGCATTGGGCATCTCTGTACGATGTGCCACCCCGGCTCCGGCCCATAGACGCGCCCCCTTGCGGTCGAACCCCACATAGAGCGCCCCCGGGTTACTTGCGGCAAGCGCCACGGTGTACTCACCCCTACCGCACCCCAGCTCTATTACAAGAGGCGAAGTGGGCGAGGCAAAATAGGTCGTACGCCAAGAGCCTTTATGAGGGAACCCCTCAGCCTCCAGACGTGCATAGGGATACTGAAGAACGCACGAAAAGGTCTCTAGATCTGCAAACTTAGAGAGTTTATTTTTGCCCATCTATCAAGCCTCTTCTTGCCCCTCTTCAAAGCCGCAGAAATCCATTTCTGCCTCTACAATCGACAAGACTTCCTCTTCTGTAAAGGAGCCTATTTGGTCCTTCTTGGCGTTCTTGATAATGTATTCCACAATCTCAGAGAGGTCGATATCCACTACCGCATCGTCACTTTCGTCTTCGAATTCCTCTATGATACCACGGCTTTCGTAGTATTCGTAGATCAAATCCACGAAGTAAACAATATCATCATCACTGAGACGCTCCTTTAGAGCCGGTGAGAGTTTCTTACGGATATAGGCGACAGCTTCGCTATCGTCATACTCAAAAGATTCGGGTTCGTTATTCATTATATGTTGTTCCTTGTGATATACTATTATAATAAGAAGAGAGGAGACGATGAGCCGCAACAAAGGGCGTTATACTCTCCGTTTGCACGGCGTGCTCCATCTCCGGGAGGAGCTTCACGATCTCCTCGTTGTGGAAAAACGAATGCTTGAGGGCATCATTGATCGCTTCATACATCCACCATTTGGCTTGACGCTGACGTTTGAGCTCGAAGTAGCCGGTATCTACGGTATAGTGGCGGTACTTGTCGATCATGTCAAAAATCTCCTTAATCCCGATTCCATAGTAACCGCTATAAGTAAGCACTTTAGGCTCCCAGCCCGACTCCGTCCGGGGGAAGAGTTGCAACGCATTGCGGAAGTGGGCAGCAGCGAGTCGTGCAGCATCCACATTCTCCCCATCAGCTTTGTTTATGATAATGCCGTCTGCCATCTCCATAATCCCCCTTTTGATCCCTTGCAGTTCGTCTCCGGTACCGGCAAGCTGGATGAGCAAAAAGAAATCTACCATAGAGTGCACGGCGGTTTCACTTTGCCCTACACCCACGGTTTCGACAAAGATGGTATCGAACCCCGCAGCCTCACACAAGATGATGGTCTCACGCGTTTTGCGGGCGACACCCCCCAGGGAGTCTCCGGCTGCACTCGGACGAATAAAAGCATGCGGCTCTCGAGCGAGTTGCTCCATACGTGTTTTATCGCCTAAGATACTTCCTCTACTCACTTCACTCGTAGGGTCGATGGCCAAGACGGCGAGCTTACGACCTTGGCGCACGAGGTGCATACCAAAAGAGTCTATGCTTGTACTCTTGCCTGCCCCCGGCACACCTGTAATACCGATACGGATACTCTTGCCGGCATAGGGTAGACACCCCTCTATAATCGCCTGCGCCTTAGCCCGATGAGCCTCCAGCGTACTCTCTACAAGGGTAACAGCCTGACTTAATCGCGTAATATCCCCTGCCACAATAGCCTCCACATACTGCTCAACGGAGAGCTCCGGCAGACGACGTCGCCGGAAATGCGGATTGACAATAGGAGGTGCAGACGCCACCCCACTCTGCACCTTAAGCCCCTTATAGGCCGGATCGTTCTCCGGGTGGTGATGCTTATCTTCCATAGGGATAATAATCTTACTAGCGTTCGGTAAGAGTCTCGAGCAACCGCTTCACAAAGGATTAGTTCTTAATGGAGGCTTCGAAGCGCACCTTACGAAGAGGCCCATGAGGGTCATTGACCAAGAGGTCTACATTCTGAGAGAGCTTACCGCCCTGGCGAGCCACCTCACGCATATTGATGCTGTAAACCAATTCGCTCTTTGCTCCGGGGGCTATGGTCTTACTCTTCGCTTTGATTTTTATAGCCTTATTACCGGAGACCACACTATAGATTTCGAGAGGAGCCTCCCCCTTGTTTTCCAGCGTAATACGTCCCTTGATTGTCTCCGATGCGGGGCGTTCCCCAAAATCGTAATAGGTCACGAGATCCATTTTGGGGCTCTTGCCGGTACCCGAGATAAGCTCATCGGGGATAATAGGCATACTCACCTTAACATCGGCACTCTCTTTCACTTTCCCCTCTGCATCACAGGCTTCGAGATGCAAAACCCCATAACGGAGTGCAGGTTTATCCTTGGGAGAGACCAAAGAGGTGAGGTAAAGTTCTTCGGGTTCGTTGGGCTCCAGCATAAACTCGGTCTTACTGATGGAAACGAACTTAGGCACCTTGCGGAGGCGCACCATAATAGGGTGATCGGTAGGGTTGTTGACAACCAAACGAATTGTTGCATCGCCCTCAGCAGACACGATTGGGAAGGCAAGAAGATGATTGCTCACCTGAAGACCGCCCACTCGAAGCTGATATTTCCGATCTTCATTCCCCCCGAGCGTTGTTACATTTCCCTTGATGACAAGTTCTTTGGGGAGCTCTCCGGCATTGGAGTAGACACGCACCTTCTTAACAAAAGTACCCGGGCGCCCCTCCGGATTATAGGTTACTCGCACCTCGCCTCTAGCTCCGGGTGCCACCGTCTCTCGGGTATAAGAGGGGGTGGTACAACCACAGTCTGCCGTAGCATTGGTAATAACGAGGGGGGCAGAACCCGTATTCCTAAAATAGAAAATGCACCCAATGGGGCCTTTCTCCTCGGCTACCAAGCCGAAGTTGTGAACAGAGTCTGCAAATGTCATTACAGGGATCGCTTCACTCACGGCCCCTTGTGCCCATACACTATAAGCCCTAGAGGAGAGCACAAGAGCGACCAAAAGCAGGGTCCCAAGATGGTGTATTGCTCGTTTCATATCTACGATAAAAACCGCCCCCTCTGGGGATGCTCCATAGAAAGAACACCCCAGAGGGAGGATATAAATTTACTGTATCGGCTTACTCTACCGTACCTTTTATCTGAAGAGTAAAGGCTCCGTCCTTGCCATTGCTATAGACGGCCACTGTCTTTACAAACTGACCGGGACGACCGGCAGGATTGTAGGTAACCTTAATCTTAGACTCCTTACCCGGAGCAATAGGCTCGGTCGAAAACTCGGGCTTAGTGCAGCCACAAGCTGCATTTACTCGAGTAATAACGAGAGGAGCCGTACCCACATTCTTTATCACAAATACGTGGCTTACAGGGCCATTTACTTCCTTAATCGTTCCAAAGTCGAACTCAGTTTTTTCTGCGCTTATAACGGCGCCATTATCCTTCTTGCCGTTCTGAGCAAGAGCTACACCCAAGGAAAAAAAGAGGGTGACTAGTAAAAAAACAACTTTCTTCATAGCATTGAATATTACTTATACTATATCTATCATCTTTGACAACACAACGCCGACAACGTTTACTCGGCTCCGCAAATATACAAAGCTTTTTGGGAAACCGATCTCTTTTTAAGGGGAGAAGGCATGCAAAAGGCGCCGCAAATTGAGGTTAATCGACCGCCCAAGGCGAGAGAAACAGACGATACACGCTCTCTTTAATAAGAGTATCGGCCCCTCCCCCGCCCCAAGAGAGGGAATGGGGGCCAAGGCAGACAGCAAAACGAGATGAGCGTATCGAACAAGAAGCAGACCCTGTATATAACGAGGTGTACCTCCCCATGGGACGGTAGCGATCTCCTCGAAAAAGGAGACTCAAGATGCTATTGCTACACGCCGCCCGGGGAGTGTGGCTTATTCAATGTTTTGCTTACCTTTGCGATATAAAGGTTGAGATTTTCCTTCAGCCCGCCAGGTTTCCAAACAAACCTATGGATTGTACGGAACTTCACAACCCAACGAACTCCTGAAATAAAAAGAAAAAAAACACTAAAACTCATCAAAATGAAAAAGATTAGCAGCATCTATTTCTTACTAGCAACCCTATTGTTAGTAGCATGCAAGGGCTCATCAAACTCCGGCCAGGACCCGGTAACCCCCACCCAACCCAAGCTTATACTAACTACCGACAAGCTCTCGATCGTAGCCGATGGTCAAGAAAAAGCGATGTTTCTTGTACGGGACGAAAACAACGAATTCTACACAAAACAAGCAACATTTACGGCTAATGGAGAAATACTAGAGAGGGCACAGTTTTCCACCACGACGCCCGGAGAATACAAAATCGTAGCTAAGGTAGGGGATGCCGTCTCCAACGAAATTATCATCACGGCTACCAAAGACGAAACCCTGGATGAGCCGAAAGACTTCAACCCCACTCCACGCGTCCTACTCGAGGACTGGACAGGCACTTGGTGTCAGTATTGCCCTAGAGCCCATGCAATATTGGAAGACGCCGATAAGGATCCTAAGTTCGTGACCCTTGAGATTCACATAGGACAAGGATCTGATCCTTTTGCAGTTGACGCATTGGCCAAGCCCCTCATGGCTTCTCAGAGCATCAAAGAATACCCAACAATTAGGGCTAATCGCATGTATTCTTCAAACACCAATTTTGAAGGAATCAAGAAGATGTTTGCCGACTTTACTACTCAGGTTGGTATCGCCATGGACGTGAAGCTCAAAGGGAACGATGTGGTAGCGAAAGTAAAAGTACGCCGCCAACCCGCCTTTACATCAGACGTTCGCCTCTGTATTGCTCTCTACGAAAACAATCTCCATGCCGATCAGAAAAACGCAGTTTTCCCCGACAAGGGCAATCCTATTAAGAACCAAAGATTTGACCACGTACTCCGCGATTTCTACCAGAAGGCTCCTCTAGGGATGGACATTAAGTTCAATGACAACATCCATATCGGAGAGTACTCTTTCACACCCGAGAGCGATTGGCAAAAAGAAAACCTTGGAGTTATTGTTATGGTTCTAGACAAGAAAGGACGAGTTCTCAACTCTCAGTATGCCGATGTCAACAGTAGCAAAGGTTACTAATAACCGACCCCCTAGGTTATAACAATGAAAATCCCTCCTCAGCTAGCTGGGGAGGGCCTTTTCGTTAGCTACGGTATGTAACTACAATTGTCGTCTCTCTCATCCCCCTTTCCTCTATGGAAATCGAAGAAAAGCTGCAGGCCTGCAACTTTTCCGAACCAGGGCAAGAAATAAAAGTTTTTCGGCGAGAAAAAGAAAAAATCTCACCCAAAAAGAGACTCCCTTTCCAGCTGATTTCCAATCCAAAACCAGGCAACATTCCCCACCTTACTCGGCAGGATTCTTTTCCGCCCAGCTCTGCAATGGATTTGGGAGGATATAATATAAAGGGGAAATCCCCCTATTTTCTATACCTTTGCTCTCGTTGTAACACAAGAAACAAGGCATATTGCCGAAAATAAATTACACACATAACCACTCCCTACTCTTGCCCTACTCCAAGAAGACAACCGGAGTTTAGACTATCATCTCAAGAACAGAAATCATTATGAAGATATCTTTTTTACAACAAGGGATACTTGATGTCGCACTCACCTTTGGACTCAGTGCAAGCTTAAGCAGCTGCATTAAGAACTCGCCTTCTAGCCCCCAAAAACAATACCCTCACTACCTAACCGAGTTTATAGAGCCAATAGACTTCGAACTCCAACCCGAATACCGAAACATTTCCATGCCGGAACCCCTCATCGGCATCACCCTAACTGATATAGAAGCAAATCGGGTAACCTTCTTCAATTACGATAAAAACAACTCCAAAATCAGCAATTTTCTTTCCTCTATAGGGGATACAGCCTACCTTAATAGGACGGACTACGACCATCGCAGCACACGCATAAGAGGGATCATTTCTGTTCCAACAAATTTCGCAATTACATGCGATCACGATTATAGTTCGGAGCTAAAAGCAGGCTCCCTCCTAAACAATATAATGGCAATCCGATATCTGGATCATTTTAGATTTATCAAAGGGGGCTACCAATCGGGATCCTCCTTCACGCTGTCGCCTCTAAACTTCCGCTACCTATACAGCGAGCTATTAGCGTCGGATCCCGAGTGGCACCTTATGATGAGGGGACATCCCAAATCTTGGAACGACAAGACTGTCCGCTTTACGATAAGCATGACATTTTCTTTGGAGAATGGCGAGAAAACCATTAGCCATAGCGTGGATGTAAAATTCTCAGATCCGAGGAAATAATCGGCAAAAGAGATTGCTCCTCAGAATAAGGGGCTCTCTTCACCTCCAACTTTAAGGGGGAAAGGGGAGCTCTTTTTCTTTTCGTATAGTAGGCAAATGGGGGCTATCGTCTCTATTCTTGAGCAGAGTGGTATCAAGCGGTTGGGAAGAAAAATGTACCTTTGCAGGGCACAAAGAGGCAATAAGGCTCGGTAGCTTAGCTGAATAGAGCGTCAGATTCCGGTTCTGAAGGTCGTGGGTTTGAATCCCGCCGGGGTCACGGAAGGAAAGTTGTGGCTGCCTTTTGCTTTTGTATAGACGATACAAATATTAAATGTTGTTCAACACAAAAACGCTTTTTCCCGGCAAAAAACAACCGTCAAGCCACCACAGGCAATAAAACACACGGACA
>ERZ772974.581-NODE-581-length-26347-cov-6.157196_pt1 | contig 26347 bp, 35 predicted proteins | sample MGYA00580671_ERZ772974 | MGnify/ENA primary metagenome ERZ772974 (study PRJEB29015, sample SAMEA2738065) | human oral metagenome | biome: human oral; feature: human-associated habitat; material: saliva | place: China | collected 2218 ... | reverse complement strand
CGTGGAATGGCAAGTGTTTAACAGCAAAAATTTTGGAGTCCCCCAGAACCGAGAACGCGTGTTCATTGTCGGACATCTTAGAGGAACAGGTACCGAGCCAATATTTCCTTTCGGATCAAGTGTCTCAGAACATAATTCTGAATCAAAAATAAATATACTAGGAAATACTAAGAACCCTGATGGTACAGGGTTTGGTACTAGAAGCTTAGTTTATGATTCAAATGGCGTTGTAGGTGCTTTGACTGCTACTGACTACAAAGGAGCAAAACAGGTTGCTATACATTCAGATAACGAAATAAAAGTAGCTGGTAAGCTACCTATGTCTCATGACCAAAATAGTAGAGTATATGATCCTAACGGACTAGCACCAACATTGTCAACGATGCAAGGCGGTGGCCAAGAACCAAAGATAAGAGTTAAAGAAGCAACGGCTAAAGGATATTCGGAAGCGGAGGTTGGAGATAGCATTAATTTATCCCATCCAAACTCAAAAACGAGGAGAGGAAGGGTGGGAAAAAAACTCGCTAACACTCTGTTAACTGGAGAGACTCAAGCGGTTGTTGCCCCTGGATTCAAAATTAGAAAGCTAACACCTAGAGAGTGTTGGCGTCTACAAGGATTCCCGGATTGGGCTTTTGACAAAGCGTCCAAGGTAAATAGTAATAGCCAATTATATAAGCAAGCTGGCAATAGCGTTACAGTTAATGTTATTGAGGCCATTGCTAAGAGATTATAGGAGGATCATAAAATGAAAAATAACGGTTGCGGTTGCCTGATTATTATGTTGGTGCTATTGGTATTTGCACCACAGCTATTCGTATTATTGGCCTTGGTCCTAGTTGTCATGGCCTTACTCAAGTACTTACTAAATTAAAGGAGTGTAAACAATGATTATTTACTTAACAAGCAAATCTGGCAAAAAAATAGGCGTTAACTTTAACATGGTAACGTGTATTGAAGATTGTGGAGAAGAATCAGAGGTTCATTTCCCTCACGCCTCTATCTCGGTCAAGGAATCACTAGATGAAATAACGACGTTAGTAAAAATTCAAAAGATAATAAAGGGGATTAGACAATGAAAAATATTACAGTCTATGGTAAGACAGGGTGTCCTCATTGCGAGTTAACGAAAGCTTACCTCAAAACAAAAGACATTCAGTTCAACTACATTGATGTGACGGTAGATGCAGCTGCTTTGAATTCGATTCAAGAGCATGGCTACCAACAGTTACCTGTGGTGTCTATCAATGACTTTGAGTCTTCGTGGTCCGGACATAGCGTGCCTGCTTTAGTTCGGCTAGCGATGTGGGATGGTGAGTGAGATGGCAGAGCATAAGGGAGAAATAAAAATGATTAAGATTTATAAAGTTAACACGTTTGAGAAACTTGAATATCTACTTAACACCTTGCATGAGCGGGGGGCGAAGTGGTGTGATGGGGAGTCTTTAGACAACAAAAAAGCAATCCATAATATTTGGGGTGTTTGGGGAGATGGTGTTTTTATTTACAAAATGGGTGAGACAGTAACATTTTCTCGCTTAGGATACATCGAGCAGGCACTGGAAGTATTTGAAAATAAAGGAGAATATTACACCATCATCGAAGATGTGAAGCTACCTAAGCCGAAAGAAAAACCAAAAGCATCAGAAGCACAACAGGCGCAGCCACATCAAACCAATGTGATTCAGCCAGGGCATTACAATCAAGGGGACATGGACCTCTTCGAGATTTTCTATCATCAATACCCATTTAACGAATTTAGAACAGGCATGCGGATGATTGCTGCTCGCTATTATCATAGATACCCGGACAAGAATGGACTGCAAGACTACGCCAAAGGCGATGAAGTGATGCGTCGCTTGCGTGAATACGAGGAGCGAGAAGCAAATGGCAGATAAGCTAGAAATGAAAATTCGTAAAGAGCATCGAGACTTCCTTAAGAGAAAGGCTCAACAGTACCGTAGACAAGCGATGAAGCACGCCTATGATAATCCTAAGCGGTATAACGAGCTGGTCTACGAAGCTCGCCAATTCGACCTCTGTGCTGGGTTGATTTATAGCGAGGAGGATGATTGATGGAGAATCTGACTAAAGAACAGCTTACCGTCATCTCTCAAGCAGTGAAGTCTGAACTCGATAAGGACCAGAAACGTAAAGCTAAAGAGTTGAAAGATTACCGCTTACGGAATACAACACTCTTAGTCAAAAACTATCGCATGTTACGAGTGCACTGCGATACCATCGTGGAAGATTTAGAAGTCTATGAGGATTCCGTCTATGATCCACAGGAGCTGACACTGAACACTCTGATGAAGTACAAGGCCCGGACAGCTAAAATGCTGGACTACTTCGACAGCATCTTCCGGGCCTATCACGAACTGGCTGAACGGGATACCGAAATGATGCTAAGACGATGGAAGACCGTCTATCAAATGTATGTCGGGCCAGATAAACACACTGCAGTCGATATGGCTGAATATTACGGTGTGGATGAGCGCACAGTATATCGCTACCTCAATAAAGCTTTCGATGAGCTATCAACATTGCTATGGGGCATCACTTCATTCGATGATTTTGAATGAGGGGTGTCAAAAAGGTGTCTTGAACCTGTCATCCTAAAGGTGATAGAATGATAGTGTGATAAATTGGAAGTTAGCCTACTTGATTCTAATTTGTCTTCCTTTTTCTTCAAGGAGAATTCCTGACGCAGAAAGCCGAGCTGAACCTTATCAGCTGGGCTTTTTGTTTTACAAATTTCGGAGGTGATGGAAAATGACGGAATTATCGCTTAAGCAAAAGAAGTTCGCCGATGAGTACATCATCAGTGGGAATGCTACTAAATCGGCTATCGATGCTGGTTATTCGAAGAAGACTGCTGAGAGTATTGGAAGCAGATTGTTAAGGAATGTTAAGGTTTCTGAATACATCAGCAAACGAACTCAAGAGGTTTTCGAAGAACGAGCAATGAGTGTCGCCGAGGCCTTGGCCATCTCTGCTAGCATTGCACGAGGGGAAATCCAACAAGGGCAGACTAAGAAGAACGTGAAGGTATATGTTGGTGACCAGGTCGAAGAAGAGACCATCACGGAGACGGTATATGAATTCACTCCGACGATTGAAGAACGGCAGCGGTCGCTAGATCATATTCTCAAGGTCAATGGGGCTTACCTGGACCGGAAAGAGATTGACGTTACTGGCATGGTTCAATTCATCGACGACATTGGAATCGGTGATGATGATGGCGAATAAAAAGCGAATGAGCGATTTTATTCCGAGGGCTTTTCATTCGGTATGGCGAGCAGCCTTTGACCCTGCCAAGTTGCACGTTGTGTGCAAGGGCGGCCGTGGCTCTGGTAAGTCGTCTGATATTGCGCATATCATCGTTCAGATGATCATGAGATACGCGGTGAACGCCGTCTGTATCCGGAAGGTGGACCGTGACTTGCAAGAATCGGTATTCGAGCAAATCATGTGGGCCATTGAAGAACAGGGCGTGAGACACCTGTTCAAAATCAACAAGTCTCCGCTCAAGATAACTTATGTGCCTCGCGGGAATCAAATTATCTTCCGAGGTTTGCAAGACCCGAATCGCCTTAAGTCCTTAAAGTCTAGCCGGTTTCCCTATGCAATAGCTTGGGTGGAAGAATTAGCCGAATTTAAGGCTGAAGATGAAATTAAGATTGTGACTAACTCTATCCTTCGTGGCGAATTGCCTGAAGGTCTTTTTTATAAGTTTTTCTATACGTACAACCCGCCTAAGCGAAAACAATCCTGGGTTAACAAGAAGTACAACACCGCGCTATTGCCGGATAATACATTCGTGCACCACTCGACCTACCTCGATAATCCCTGGATAAGCCAGGCCTTTATTGAGGAGGCAGAGGCCACTAGACAGAGGTCACAGAGGGCGTATGATTGGGAGTACATGGGCCTAGCGGTTGGCTCCGGTGTATCGCCGTTAGAGAACTTAGTATTTACGAAGATACCAGACGACCTATTCGATACCTTTGACAATATCCGCCAAGGTGTCGACTTTGGTTATGCTAACGACCCACTGGCTTTCGTTCGGTGGCACTACGATAAAAAAAGACGTCGTATATATGCTATGGACGAGTACTACGGCGTTAAGATTAGCAACCGTAAGCTAGCAGAGTTTATCAAGGCTAAGCGGTACAATACAACCGACTGTATAGCGGATAGTGCCGAGCCTAAGTCCATTGACGAGATAGTTTACGAGCATGGCGTTCCTCGCTTCTATGGAGCGAAAAAGGGTCCGGACAGTATCGAGTATGGAGAGCGTTGGCTTGACGATTTATTTGAGATAGTCATAGACCCAGAGCGGACGCCTAATATAGCGCGAGAATTTGAGAATATCGACTATGCGACCGATAAGGACGGCAACCCTAAGACAGTGTTAATTGATACTGACAACCACACAATCGACGCGACAAGATACGCGTTCGAAAATGACATGAAGCAGCCAGGCATAACGGTTGGCTGGTAGAAAAGGAGGTAAACAATGGCAAAATGGTTTGACTGGCTCAAGGAGCGAATGTTAATTGCACTTGATGTGGATGAGAAATCAATCTTAGAAACAGAGGTCAATCGTCACCTTGGTAGCGAACGGTATAAGTTGCTGCACAAAGCGAATGAATACTATCGCAACCACACCGATATCGAGCAAAAGATGCAGGATGTGTCTTGGAAATCGAACAATAAACTGCGCCTGGGGCTTTTTAGAAAACTGGTGGACCAAAAGGTCGGCTACTTACTCTCAAAGGCGCCTAGCGTAATGTACGGCGATGATTCGGAAGAAGAATTGAAGGTTAAAGAGTTTATTGACGAGTTCTTCGATGAGCACTTCCTTCGCAATCTAAAATCCGTGGGGCGCGATGCAGTTATTAAAGGCGTGTCTTACGGGCTGGTCTATTATGACGAGGAAGGCTCACTTCGCATGACTAAGATTCCTGGTGAGCAGGTGATTCCTTTCTATGCTGATGAAAGGCGAGAGGTCGTGGATGCTTTCTTACGGATCTACAATCAAGAGGTCTACACCTTACTAGGTAAGAAACAAGAAATTCACGTTGAGTATTGGGATACCGAGGGCATCACCTATTACAAATGGGAGTCAGGACATTTGCAACCTAACAAGGCGTACGACGGCATCCAGCCTCATTTTCGCTACATGGATGAAACCGGTAAGGTCCATAATTTTAATTGGGAACGAGTGCCGCTCATCGTGTTCAAATACAACGAGAACGAGCAATCGTTCTTGGACCAGGTTAAGTCTATCATCGACAACCTAGAGCTGCAGGCATCGGTTAATGCCGACTTGCTGGCCGACATCCCTAAGTTTATTTATATCCTTAAAGGCTACGGAGGCGAGGAGTTAGAAAAATTCCTCAGTCAATTGAACCTCTACAAGGTTATCAAGGTCCGCGACGGTAGCGGAGGAGTTGATAAACTCCAAGCAGACATTAACACCGAGGCCGTCGAGTCAGAAATCGCGCGTAGTCGTAAGATGTTATACGAGGCTGGTCGGGCTATCGACACTCAAGACGAGAATTTAGGTAATGCTAGTGGCCAGGCTCTCAAATGGCGGTTTACAGACCTTGATTTGGATGCTAACGATTTTGAGAATGGTCTACAGAGTGCAATTATTCATCTGATGTGGTTCGTGGTGAATCATATCAGGAACCGAACAGGATTAGTGGTGGATATGAAGTTATTCCATTACACCTTCAACCGAGACGTGATTACGAACGAGTCAGAGGCTATCCAAGACGCGCAGAACTCTGTTGGTATCTTAGATGCTCGCACGATTCGTGAGCAGCACCCATGGTACACGCCGGAGGTTGAGGCACGACTGGAAGAAGAGAATAAGCAGAATGCTGAGAAGCAGGACGATTATAATTTCAATAGCCATGGACACGACCACCCGCCGGAAGAGGACGAGAAGTCAAAAGAAAAGGAGTGATAATCGATGGCTAGCCACAACTACTGGCTGAAACGAGCGTCACTCCAAGACTCTCTTATGCGAGCAACCGAAGACGAAACGATTAAGCGAATCAATGACCAGCTGGCCATCCTTGAAGATGACCTGGTCAAAGAGATTCACACTTTCTATTCGCGGTATGCTCAAGATAACCGGATGACTCAAGCAGATGCGATGAAGTACCTGACAGACGATGAACTTAAAGAATTTCAGAACGTCAACTTGGCGCGGTTCAGAGAAATGGCATTAGATCCAAAGACTGACCCTGCGCTATTGGATGCCTTATCTTATCGTCATCGCATTTCTCGTAAGCAGGCTATGATTCACGAGATACAGCGCAAGACGAGGGAAGTTTATTCTAGCTCTGGGGCAATCTCAGCAACGGTCGGCAAAGGGCTTGCTAGTGGCTATATCAAGACCGCTACTCAGGTGGGTAAAGATATGGCGGAAGCTGGCATATTCTCTATCAAACCTGTTATCAAACTTAATGATGACTTGATTCTTCGTCGGATGTCGTCGAAATGGTCCGGCAAAGAGTTCTCTAGTCGGGTTTGGACCCAGGGCCAAGAGCACTTTAATTCAATTCGAGAAACATTGGATAAGGCGTTAACTGGCGGTTGGAGTCTCGATAAGACGGTCCTGGAACTTCGTAAACGAACAGGCGTAGCAAAACATAATGCTGAGCGCCTGGTGCGAACTGAAATGACTGCTTACAACACCATGGCAAACTATGACATGTACAAGGCACTGGGAGCCAAGACATACAAGATTGAGGCTATCCTTGATTCCAAGACATCAGCCGTTTGTCGACACCAAAACAACAAAGTCTATCTCATGGATGATTTTGCACCAGGCACCACCGCACCGCCTTTCCATGTGCACTGTCGGAGCAAGATTATACCGACAACGCCTGAGGAAGAGTCCGAATTCCTGGAGTCTCACGGCTATGGCGCTCCTGATGATTCTAGCGATGAGCTAGATCAGGACGGCCAATCAACCTCCGCCCGTAAGCCAACGCTTGACGAGGTCGTGCAAATGTATGTGAACCAAGCGAGAGAGTTGAGTGAGAAGTATGGTCTGCCAACTGTGGAACAAGTCAGAAAAAATCACAGAGGAATTCTGGACGAACTGAATCAGGCGAGGAAGAAAGGTAATTTTGTAGATATAACAGACCAAGCGATTGACAAAGTTAAATTTGTGCGGGTTTCAGGTATGTCAGTTGAAGAATCACTGAATCTTCAACTAGCTCACAAAGAATTATTGCAGGACGCAATGGTGAACAACGCCTCGCGCGAGGTTATGCACATCTTGATTCCGGGAAGTAATCCATTATCTGTAAGGGGTGGGCACAATATGGTAGACCCAAACTCGAACGACATTGCAAGATTTATATTAAACTCTTCTAAAAAGAGAAGTTTAGTTGTCGCGCACAATCACCCCGGACTATCTGGTTTTTCACTAAATGACCTATTATTCTTCCTTCGAACAGATTCCGTGGGAACATTGACGATCGTAACGAATCAAGGAAAAGTTATGTACATGACTAAGAGTCCCAAGTTTGAGTTGAACGAGGCTTTGAAAAAAATTCAAACCTTTGCCAAGGTCAACCAAAATCTTGAGGATCATGTTGATTCTATAATCAAGAGCTTGTATAATGTAGGTGTAGAAAGTAAAGTGAGGTGAGAGTTTTGGAAATTAAAAATATCAACGTCTTGGATGGCCCGCCACTCAGTGATGAGGTTTTTTTAGCAATGATTGACGAGGCTCTCAAAGAAGAGTCTGATTAGCACCTTTCGAGGTGCTTTTTCTTTGCCCAAAAAACGGAGGTGATCCAATATCTCGCAGACCAGCGTTACGGTCAACCGTCCTGAGCATGACGGCATAAACTGCTTATTTTTTATTTCTCCGGTGCCGTAACACCGAATAAAAACGAAGGGAAGATGTTTTATGAAGCGTGAAGAATTACGCGCTCTAGGCTTGACCGACGAGCAGATTGAGAAAGTAATGGCCGAGCACGGCAAATCACTAACCGAGGTAAATGCTAAACTGTCCGCTGCAGAGGAGAGCAAGAAAGCATTAGAGACCCAGTTGGCGGCCCGTGACAAGGACATTAAAGAGCTCAAGAAAGGCTCGGAAGACAATGCCGAATTAACCAAGAAGTACGAGGAACTAGAGTCCAAGTACAAACAAGAGAAAGCTGACTACGAGCAGCAAATCAAGGACACCAATTTGAATCATGCGGTAGACCTGGCCCTTGCTGGCAAGGTGCATGACACCAACATTGTCCGTGGCTTGCTAGACCGTTCGAAGCTGACTCTCGATGACAAAGGCACACTTGGTGGCTTAGAAGAGCAGCTAAAGAGCCTGCAAGAATCTAAATCGTTCTTGTTCGTATCAGAGCCAAGTCCTGCTACTAAACAGGAACCGTCGTTCAGTGGAGCCACCCCGTCAGGCACAGGTGGAACAACTCCTTCAAGCGGGCAAGCGTTCATTGACGCATTCACCGCTGACCTGCCTACCACTAAATAATAAGAATTGAGGTAAAAATTTATGGCAATTAACTACGCAACAGACTATCAACAAGCTCTGCAAGCACGATACGCGCAAAACGGCTTGTTATACACTCAAAAACTTTGGAATTCCCCAAGCAACTCTCTTTTGAAATGGGTTGGCCACAAGACAGTCAAAGTACCTAAATTAATTATCACAGAGGGCCGTCAAGACCGCGCACGTCGTACCATCACAAACGTAACTGCGAACTACGAGAACGAATGGGAAACCTACGAACTCACCAACGAACGTTACTGGAGTACATTAGTTGACCCATCCGACATCGACGAAACAAACTACGTCTTGTCTATCGCGAACATCACTCGCACCTTCAACGACCAAGAGAAGATTCCAGAGATGGACAAATTCATGATCTCTAAACTCTTCAGTCGCAAGGCTGCTTTGGACACTCAGAAGAACCAAATCAAGGAAGTTGAATTGACCGAAGACAACTTCTTGGCAACGTTTGACGCCCTTATGGAACAAATGGACGAAGCTGGTGTGCCTGCAGAAGGTCGTGTATTGTATGTGACCCCTGCGGTGAAACGTATCATCAAGAACATCAAACAATTCGGTCGTACCGTAAACATCCATGGCCAAGGTCAAGTAATCGACCGTAGCATCGGTCGTTTAGACGACGTGACAATTGAGCCTGCTGTTCCTTCTGACCGCATGAAAACAGCCTTCAACTTTACCAAGGGTGCTAAAGCAGAGTCTACTGCTAAGCAAATCCAAATGTTCTTGATTCACATCCCATGTATGGCTGCACCACAAAAGTATAGCTTCGTTGGGTTAGATCAACCGAATGCAGCAAACAGCGGCAACTTCTTGTACTACGAACAATCACACGACGACGTGTTACTCTTCAATGTTAAGCACGAAGGGTTAGCATTCGTAACTAAGCCTTAGGAGGTAAATTATGGTTAAAGTTAGGAAAGAAAACCGTGTCCTGGACGTCTTCGAAGACGAAAAGGAAATCTACAAAGCTAAAGGTTATGATGTAATCGACTCATCAACTGGTGAGGTTTTGGAACACGCTACAGGCGGCCGTACATTCACGACAGAAGAGTACAATGCTATTTTGGTAGAGCTAGCTCAAGTCAAAAAAGAATTAGACGAAACCAAAGCTGCATTAGAGTCAGCAACGAAAGGCAAGGGTGGTAAGAATGGAAAAGCTAGCGACCCTAAAGGCGCTGACGCAGAGACGCCTGAGGCTGAATAACAATTTAGATTTAGCAGACAGCGAGCACCTGGACTATCTCCTCGAAGAGGTAGTCCGCAGGGTGCTTAATTATTGTAATTTGGATGCTATCCCAGACGAACTCGATTATACGATTGCCCGCATGACAGACTTGGCACTCAAGCAAGCGCTAGGCCATTTAGATGGGGAGGCCAAGACAATCAAGGTTGGCGACACGTCTGTTAGCTTTGATACCGACGCTGCGACTAAGGCACTTAACAGCCTTATGGGAGATTTTGAGGGCGAGCTTAACGAGTTCCGTAGGTTGAGGTGGTAGCCATGGCAAAGATTAACCACGTCTTATCCAAGGCGCGAGGAGCCATTGATTGGACCTATGATAAGGTTATGTCCGTTATGGAACAGACGTCTTATCGCAAGCCGAATGGGGCCACAGGCTCTAAATTCGGACCAGTACAAGGCAAGGCCAACATACCTTGCCGCGTATCTGTCCAAAGGCTCAACAACACTATGATTGACGAGGCCAACAAGCTTGAAGTAGTCGAGAAGTTATTTTGTCAACCGAATATCGAAATCAAAGCCGGAAGTAAGCTACTCATTGGCGACGTTAAGTACACCGCTACAAACGAGCCTTTCGTCTATCCAACTCATCAGGAAGTGGTGATAGAGCGTGCCGGATGGATATGATTATTCAGAAATCATAGAATTCAACAATCGAGTAGATAGAGCGCAAGAAATTGTGGACGAACTTATCCGAGAAACTATAAAGGAGATTGCGTTAGACTTTCTCACAGTAGTAAAGGGAAAGACGCCTGAAAAAACTGGGTTGCTCAAAGATCGTTGGAAAATTGGTGAAATACAAAGAAAAGGCGACGATTACGTGATTGAGGTATTCGATAGCGTAGATTATGCCAGCTTTGTTGAAGATGGACACCGAACCCGGAAAGGGCAAGGCAAAAAGAGTTCTCGCATTAACTCAAAATTTTGGGTCGAGGGACGCTTTATGATGAAGCTAACCGAGGACGACATAAGGATGAAGATGCCGAGATATCTTCAAAAAATGGAAAAAAAATTAGCAGAGGAGTTGTTTAAGAACCTTGGATAACGTAAAGAGTCTCTTAATCGCTCAACTGCGCGAGCGATTCAATGACACAGAGGTATACGATGAGCCGGTTCAGCAAGGCTTATCGTTACCTTGTTTTATTATCAATGCAAAAAAAGCCACTCACACACGCCTGGTGGGCGACCAAATGCTAACCCATCTATTCCTATTCCTTACATACTATCCGCGTGAGAGCGAGGATATGAGGGCGGAAATGGAAGGTGTTATGGCAGAGTTCTATTCTGGAGCGTGGAAGTATCTCCAAGGCAAGCATCATATCCATAATTTGGATATGGAGCACAACGACGAGGTACTAACGATTAGCTTTACGATTGACATCTATCACGTCATGGCTAAAGCAGACACAACCAAAATGGACGCTCTGGCTGGTACAGTGGCAGTTAAAGCAGAGGGGGACGACCCTCAAATCAAAAACCTGGAGCGTAAGCTAAAGGTTAAATAAACAATAAAGGAGTAATGATAAATGACGTGGACAACACAGAATAAGCGTCTGCCTGGCGCATACGTCAATTTTAAGGCTCGTAAGGAGCAAAAGGCCCTGGTATCGGGTGAGGGTATTCCGGCTTTAATGTTGCAAGGTCAAACTTTAGCAGCGCCTGGCTTCCACACAGTGGCACAAGGCACAGACCTAGTTAAGTTCTTCGGACCTAATGCTAAATCAAACCTAGTTGCCGAGGCATTAGCAGTGGCTAACAAAGTATTGGTGTACGTTCCAGCGGTTAGTGGCGGTGTTAAGGCAACCGGCACGTCCGGAGAATTCACGGTTACAGCTGTCAAAGAAGGCGCTGACGGTAATAACATCATGGTTATGGCTGGAACAGCCGGAAGCGAGTCAATAGTACGAACACTTGTTAATCGAGTTGAGGTGGACTCTCAAACATTCAAAGCAGGGGAGTATCCAAAAGCTAATGACTATGTTACTTTCTCGGGCAACTTTCCGTCAGCTGGTCCTACTAAACAAATCACTTTGACTGGTGGGGTAGACGGCACGATTGACACATCAGTCGAGAAGTTTATTAGCGAGTTATCCAAACAAGACTTCCGCGTTGTGGCTTATGGCACTGACACAGCCGACGACAAGAAGAAACTTGTTGACGCAGTCAAAGAGTGGCGGAACGAAGGTCGCGCGATCGTGGCAGTCATCAACAACTATGCTGAGGCCAACAACGAAGGCATTATCTCTGTCGACAACGGTGTAACCTTGGCCGACGGTACGAAGCTGTCTTCTAAAGAGGCTATCTATCGAGTGGCTGCTCTATCTGCGACTGCCGGCTCTAAGAGCCTCACACACGCCGAGTATGTTGGCGCTATCGACTGCGACGCTAAGACTCCACAAGAGCTTGCTCAAGCAATCGAAAAAGGCAACATTGTATTCCGCATGTTCCGCGGCCGCGTACTGATTGCACAAGACGTCAACACACTTGTAACGCCTCTTGACGGTCAGAACGACGACTTCAAAAAGAACAAGCTAGTGCGTACCATGGACATTATCGGCGAGGCTATCCAAGCGGTGTTCGTTGAGAACTTCGTCGGGCAAGTAGTCAACGACATTGACGGACGCGAGTTATTTAAGCAACACCTGATCGTGCGAGTGCTTGACCCGCTCGTGGCACAAAGTGCTTTAACCTATAGTGCGGACGACATCAAGGTTATGGAAGGCTCTCAAAAAGAGGCTATCCTGGTAACCCTTGGCGTTAAGTTAGCCGATGCTATGGAAAAACTCTACGTGACAGTAGAAGTAAAATAGGAGGTAAACTATGCCAAATTTAATGAATCAAAACGACACTATCTCTTCCAAGGAAGGGACAGTGTTCGTTACCGTTGATGGTAAGAACATTCCATTTGCTGAAATTATCGAAATGGAAGCCAAGGTTGAGTTAAAGACAACCGACGTTACACCGCTCGGACAACGCATGACGAGTAAAAAGGTAGTTGGGGCAGAGGGTACAGGGAGCGTTAAGTTCTACTATCAAAACCCAGCGGTCCGCAATATCGTCGCGAACTATGTCAAAGAGGGTAAAATTCCGGAGGTATCTATCAAGTATGCCAACGACGACCCAACTTCTCACGCTGGCAGAAACTCCGGTGTCCTTAAAGGCGTCATCTTCGAGAAAGCCTTGTTATTCAAGGCGTCAGGCGAAAACAACGTCCTAGAAGATGAAACTGACTTTAGCTTCAACGACATCGAGATTTTAGAGACATTTAAGCAAGCCTAGACTAACCGAAAAAGGAGATAATCAATCATGACATCTATCAAGTCGTTCTTGAAGAAGAACAAGAAGAAAACCGAAAACATCAAACTGAAGCTTGAAAGCTTTGACGAGCATATCGAGCTTCGTATCATTTCTGGTCGCGAGTATGACGCTATCCAGGACAAGTGCTACGTCAATAAACCAGGTCGCAAAGGACGTCAAGAGCGCGTGCTAGACATGTCCAAGTTTAACAACTTGCTATGTAGCGCGTCCGTTGTCGTTCCAGACTTGCAAAATGCGGAGCTACAAGAGTCTTATGGGGTCCGTGGCGAACAGGACCTATACGGCGAAATGTTCACTTTCGCGGATCACCTGAAAATCTTAGAGGCAATCTCTAACGCGAGTGGCCTAGATAACTTTGACGATTTGGTGGACGAGGCAAAAAACTAATCAGAGAGGACAGTGAGAGCGGACTAGCTCATGCTGCCCTCCATAAATTCCATGTATTGCCTAGTCGATGGGTGTCAATGAGCCGTGAGGAAAAAGCATTCCTCGCGGCTTCTTTGGTTATCTACGGTGAAAGTCTGGACGAACAAAGAAAAGACATCGAAAGAAAGAGGAGGTGAGTAAGTGGCCGGTATCAATACAGCGATTAGCCTTACGGACCGCATAACTGGGACACTCAATAAGGTAGCCAATACGCAAGAGCGCGTAGCTAGGTCTGCTGAAAGAATGAACCAAAACACGCGTAAAATCGCACCAGCGCAAATCGAAATGGGTAACTCCGCTCAGATGGCTGGCGGTAAAGTCGCGAATATGTGGGCCAAGTTCAAAGGATATGTCATTGCCTTGTTTGCTATACAGGCGGTCACTAGGGCGCTACGGGCGCTATTCGGGGCCTCCGATACTTTTTCTAGTATCCAGGCCAGGTTAAACCTCATAAATGACGGTTCGCAAACGACCGCTCAACTCAATGAAAAGATATACAGGACCGCGCAAAGGTCGCGAGCCGAGTATACAGCTATGGCGGCGTCAGTTGCCAAGCTAAACATGCTAACTAACGGAGTGTTCAAGAACAATGACGAATCTATCCGATTCTTAGAGTTGGTTAACAAGTCATTTACGGTTGCAGGTGCTAGTGCCGAGGAGCAAAAGAGCGCCATGCTTCAGTTGACCCAGGCTATGGCTAGTGGACGACTGCAAGGCGACGAGCTTCGGTCTATCTCCGAGAACTCGCCAATGATTTTACAAGCCATTGAAAAATACGCCGGCATCAGCCGAGCGGAGCTTCGGAAAATGGCCGCCGAGGGCAAGATTACCTCGGAATTGATTAAAAACTCTATCTTTGCTGCTGCCGAGGATATCGAGAGTAAGTTCTCCAAAGTGCCAATGACCATTGGTCAGGCATGGACGACGTTCTTAAACTATCTCCAAATGAGATTGCAACCAGTATTCCAAATGCTCCAGGACGCTCTGCGGTCTGACGAGTTTAAGCAATTCGCGGCGGCTGCTACAGTAGCGATTGACGCACTAGTTTGGAGCGTCATGTTCCTGGCTCAAATCCTTGGAATTGTATGGAACACAGTAGTTAGCATTTACCAATTCTTCGCCAACAACTGGAGCACGATTGGTCCAATCGTAACAGGCATTGCTGCTGCTCTAGCGGTCGTATATGGCTATATGCTAGCTATGCGGATAATTGAAACTATTCGCGCTGCTTGGGAAGCCTTGAATACAACCGTTAAGGTATTCAACATGTTAGTTGCGGCTAACCCTATCGTGGCTATCGGCTTAATAGTCATAGCAATTCTGATTGGTATTTCAGTCGCTACTATCGGCGTTGGTGAGACAGTCGAGTTAGTGTTCGGCGTTATCGGCGCCGCCTTGTATGGTCTAGCAGCGTTAGCATTTGACATCTTTGTCGCTATCTGGAATATCGTCGTGACGGTAGTCGAGGCCATTGTCAACACCTTTATTATGGGGGTTGACTTCATCAAGACGCTTTGGTGGGGCTTCCTAGTCGTCATAGGCACGATAGCCGAGACGATTGCTAACATCTTTATCGACGTCATTAACTTCTTGCTTGAGAAGTGGAACGACTTCGGCCATGGCATGAACCAGCTCTGGTACAACATAGGCAAAGGCGTCGCGAAGATGGCCGAGGCTGCCGGTGGTGTCGTTGACGGCCTGATTAACGCTGTTCTTGGTGGTATCGAGGACATGATTAACAAGGCTATCGGCGGTATCAATGGCATGATTGAAGCGGTCAATAAGATACCTGGCGTCAATATTGGTGCTCTAACCAACGTATCGCTTGGCCGGTCTAGTATCGCTAGCTCTGCTAAGGCATGGGGCGACGCCATGGCTGCACCGGTCAAAGGAGCGGCTGCCAAGCTAGAGCGTATGCAAGGAATTGCTAAAGGTCTAGCTGGCGACAAGCCACAAGGCTCGCAACTATGGACCGCTCCAAGAGCCTCATTCGCCAACATTGGCGACGCGGTTGCTGACGGCTATAACGCCGGTAAGGGCTTTGGTAAAGGTATTGTAAATGGCGTCCAAGGCATCTTGGACAAGGTCAACAACGCCATGAATATCGGCGCTCACAACCCACTTAACCCAGGCGACCCTGGGCTTGGTGGTCTAGGAGGCGCGACACCATTCGACCCTTCAATGCTTGGTGGTGGAAATGGCAAAGGTCCTAAAGGTGGTAAGCTCGACAAGGTCGACGAGGTTGGCCTAAGTGACGAGTACATGAAGCTGATAAAAGATGTGGCCGAGATGAAATGGCAACAGAACTTTATCACGATTAAGCCAGAAATCGTCAATAACCTTGAGGTTAAAGACGATAGAGACACGCAAGACTTTATTGCGAAGTTCAACGACCAACTGCTTGACGCGGTCGAGAACCAAGCAAGCGGTCTGCTTCATAACTAAAGGAGGTAGACCATGAAACTTTACATTAAAGGCGAGGACGGAACACTCTTTGAGTTACCTGTCCTGCCTGAAGAAATCTCGATTGACGAGAACCAAAAGATAGAGACCGTTGAGGTGTTGAGTGCTGGGGAAATTCCTATCCCAGGCTATCAAAGCCTTGTGACGTTCTCTATCACGTCATTCTTGCCAACTGTTAAAGACGGTAACTACATTTCCAATGGCGTCGACGCTTTGACGATCATTGATAAGCTAAGACGTTGGAAGAAGTCAAATACGCCGGTGAGGGTCGTCCTCACTGGTATGTTTGGCGCCAACATGAAGAACGCCAACGTGAACGAACTATATTTGATTACCGACTTTAAGACGTCCTCATCGTTTGGTTACGAGACGGACATCAAGTACACAATCAAGTTCTTGGAGTGGAAGAAGCTGGCACCTCGCAAGCTAGAGGTTCCTAAGCCTAAGCCGACGGAGCCGGAAAAGAAACCACCAGCAGTGGTAACTCCTCCACAACCGCAAAGGCCGGCAACTACTCCTCCTAAGCCGAAAGAGGCGCCTAAACGCTATCACACCGTGGTATGGGGCGATTGCTTATGGATGATAGCGCGCAAGTATTATGGCGACGGTTCTCAATGGCGAAAAATCTATGAGGCTAACAAGTCCAAGATTAAGAACCCTCATTGGATCTATCCTGGACAGGTGTTCTTAATACCATGAGTGCCTTAGAGAAAATCGCCTTAATCGTCCAAAACATCAACGGTGGCGACATCTACGACTTGGCGCCTGTCACTAAGACGGTCAACTGGAAGACCAAGCGCAAGGGTGCGCCAGCTAGCCTAGAAATAGAGCTAGTGACGGACATAGCCTTTGACTATGGCTCTGTTATCGTCTACCAAGCCGACTCAACTAACCTATTTGCTGGTAAGTTGTTTAAGGTCAAGAGAGCCAAGCAGAACCAAGTGACGCTAGTCTTTTACGACCAGCTAAAGTATCTGCTCCGCAATAACTCTTACGTCATCAAGAACAAGACTCTAGCAGACGTCGTCAAGATGATAGCAAATGATTATAGCCTGGACGTCGGCGCGCTCAATGCGCCCAACATCAAGCTGCCAACTCTGCTCAAAGAGGACAAATCAGCCATTGACATTATCCAAGAGTGCCAAGACCAGACCATCATCAACACTGGCCGCATGACAGTGTTCTGGGATGACGTCGGCAAGCTGAGGCTCGATATGCCGGAAAACATGAGAATACGGACCGTCCTAGCAGACGCGTCGATTATCTCTGATTTTTCATGGGAAGGCTCAATCGAGGACTCTGCTAACCTGGTAAAACTGGTCCAAGAGAACAAGCAAGCCGGTCGGCGTGACGTCTATATCCAGTACGATTCAAACTTGCAGAAAAAATGGGGTATTCTTCAGTTCTACAAAAAGGTCGACGAAAAAATGAATGAGGCACAGATTAAGCAAATGGCCGAAATGTACCTCAAGCTAAAGTCCAAGCCTAGCGAGACGGTCACGCTATCGTTTTCGGTCGGAGACTACGACTTTAGAGCCGGTCGAGCGGTCTATGTTGACGTCAAAGAAATTAACTTACACGGTTGGTATCTCTTAGACGAGGTCAACCACAAGGTCGACGCTACCGGCCACAGCATGGAATGTAAATTGTTTATTCCGAGAGAGGGGGCTAGCTAATGGCAGATTTTGATATCGAGCTTATTAAGAAGCTCATTGAAAAAACTATCGCCAATATGCAACCGGCGACAATGGCAACAGGCACAGTGGTTAGTATCAACCCTCCAAAGATAGCAATTGACAACAAGAACAACCTTGTTATCCCAGAGGAACTCTTTACAATCACTTGGGGCGGTAAGCTGACCTCCGAATATCTTAACAAGAAAGTATTCATGTTCAGACAAGACGGAGGGGGTCATTATTACGTCTTTAGTGGTGGTTATGAGTATCAGAAGATAGGCCAGACGCTCTACGGTAACCTAGGGACGACGGTCAACTTCGATGTTCCGGACCGCCTAAAGTTTATGGAACAAATGATTCGGCTCTGCGTTAAGTACGCGCGCAACCTCAAAGCCTCGGTATCTATCGCCCAGGCCATGCTTGAGAGTGGACTAAGCCCTACTAATAAAGGCAGCGGTCTAGCCCTCAAGTATAATAACTGGTTTGGTATCAAGGCCGGCAGTTCTTGGACCGGCAAAGTGACGACCCTATCGACGCAAGAAGATAATGGTGGCGGTGGCCTGTACACGATACAAGCCGGTTTCCGGTGGTATGACTCTATGGAGGACTCCGTAAAGGACCACGAGGCTATCTTCGATTCCGCTTGGGCCAAGAGCCATTATGCGAGGGTCCTATCCGCTACGACTGCGGAGGCTCAATGCTATGGCCTACAAGGCACTTACGCTACCGACACAGCCTACGCCGGCAAGTTGATTAGGATAATTAACTCCTACGACCTCAAGAAGTTTGACGACCTCAAGCCAGCCAATGCCACAGGTACGAACGAAAAGCTAGAGGCCATGATTGCATGGTTCCAATCAAAACTTGGCAAGGTGTCCTATTCCATGGCCGCGCGTGGTGGTCCGTACTCTTATGACTGCTCTAGCGCGGTATTCAGCGCCATGAAGCATGCCGGTATCGTGCCAGCCGGTACGCCATTAGGCTCGACCGAAACGTTATTCGGTATGAGAGGCCGACTGCTCAAGGAGATTAGTCGGTCAGAGGTTCGCCGAGGCGATATATTCGTCTCTGGGGTCCCTGGATATTCGTCCTATGCTGCCGGTCATACTGGCGTATTTATCGACAATCAGAGAATTATCCATTGCACCTATTCGAAGAACGGTATTGCAATCACACCGGCTGCCGGTTGGATGGGGTCGCCACCTCATTATTACCGGTTACAGATTTAGGAGGTGCACAATGACAAATGACATTAACCGATTGCTAAGTCAAGTGACTGAAGTAATCGCCGAAAAGCCAATAGAACCGTCGCTTACGCTCGACGAGACGAATATCTTCCGCGAGATAGACGGGCTAGAGGCCTTGAAGCAAACAATCAATCATATCTTAACCACAGAACGGTATTCGCTATCTATCTATGATCACAGATACGGTGTCGAGTTCGACCAATACATAGGCCAACCAATGGACTTTGTAAAGGCCGACATCAACCGCACAATCAAGGAGGCGCTTATGGAGGACGACCGAATTAACGACGTCCATAGCTTCGAGCATGAAGTCCAAGGCTCTGAATTGCATGTGTCCTTTGTGGTTGAGAGCAAATTAGGAGCATTGAACGGGGAGGTGCAATTTGCTAAAGATTAAGACTTATGACGACATCATGGCGGACGTCCTGGCGCGATTTCCGGACAAGTACGACAAGCGTCAAGGCTCCACGCTTTGGAACCTATGTGCGCCTCTAGCACAAGAACTAGCCATCCAATACGCACAACTAGAGGACATGGAGCGCCAGTTCTTCCTGGATACCTCAGAGGGCGACTTCTTGACACGTCTAGCGGCTCAGTTTGGCGTGACTCGCTTGCCCGCTACGTCGGCAATTAGAGAGGTTCACTTCCAGGAGCCAGTGCCGATTGGTACGCGTTTCTCGGTGGTGGACAGCACGCATAACTTCCACGTCTTAGAGCACAAGCCAAGCGGTGAGTATCTACTTATTGCAGAGACGCCAGGCAAGGAGGCTAATGGCGTGGATGGTTCGCTTATCAACATTGACGTACTCCAGGAGTTCTCCGGAGCCATTCTGGGTAACGTGGTAGTGCCTGGTGAGGATATCGAGAGCGACGACGCCTTAAGAGTGCGGACGACTAAATACATTAAGACGCCAACTCTTAACGGCAACTTGGCCCAGTACGAGAAATGGGCGGACGAGTTCGAGGGCGTTGGCTCCGTATTCATGCAGCCGCTCCATGCCGGACCGAACACTCTCAAGCTATCCATTACAAATGCCAATGGCGAGGAAGCTAGCGCAGAGTTAGTTAAGAGATTCCAAGATTTCTTGGATCCAGAGCCAAAAGGCCATGGCAAGGGTGTCGCGCCAATCGGTGCTTATGTAACCGTCCAGAGTGTCCGGACACAGGAAGTTACGATTGCAGCGGACATCAAAATTAAGGATGACGCCGAGATTGAGGTTATTAAAGCAGATGCTACTAAAGCACTTGCTAATTACCTCAAGACTGAGGCCTTCCAAGAAAAAGAGGTCCGAAGCTACAAGGTTGCTACCATCATTGATAGAGTTCATGGCGTTAAAGACGTCGACAACTTACTTATCAATGGCACAGCTAACTCTGTCGAATTACCTGTTGAAATTCTGCCGAAATTAAGAGAGGTGACTCTGAATGTCAGATAGCAAGTTAGTCAAGGATAGAATGCTGAATGCTAATCCTATCCAAGACGAGAAAGTAGAGGCTCTAATTATGGCTCAAGTGCCGGAGGCGGAGCTTATCACTGACATTATCGAAGCCGAGCAAACACTCTTGTTTCTGCCATATGCAGACGAGGGACATATCGACCGATGGGAAAAATCTCTAAGCCTCAAGGCGGTATCTAATGACCTTGAGGAGCGACGACGGTATTTAATTACAATGATTGGCTCTAAGCTTAAGGTATCAACTGATACCTTGGCAGATCTATCACAGAGCTTTACAGGCGTGCAATCGCTTGTGTCCGTCGAAGGCTCAAACGTTAAAGTACGCTTCCTTGGAGAGCTACCGAAGGTCTCGCTTAATCGGTTTACTAACTATCTTAAAGCGGTCATCCCAGCTCATTTAAACGTCGGTATTAATGTAGAAGCGCCAATGCAAGCGCCAATCTATCTATATGCATCGATACCATTCCATGAGAGCATACTTAGATTTAATTAGGAAGGAGCAAATGAATGAGTAAATACTTTATTCAACCGGTTGTAACTAACGCCGGTCGTGCTGCTCTAACGAAAGCCATAGCAACTAAAGAGCCAATTACTTTCACTCGATTGGCTATCGGCTCTGGCCGTCAAAGCGGCAAACTTGAAGAAGTCACTGCCTTAGCTACCGAGAAGATGACATTGCCGGCATATCAAACTAAGGCGCCTCAACGTTACGACTTTAGAGTATCCGGCCGACTAACTAACTTTGAAATCGAGCAAGAGTTCACCGTAACCGAGATTGGAGTCTTCGCTAAAGTCGGTACTGATCCAGAAGTGCTCTATATGTACACGAGCGCCGAGGCTGGTGACCTTATTCCAAACAAGAGAGAGGCCATTTTGGTCCGGGACTATGAGTTCAATGTACGTCTATCCCACGACGGTGCAGCCAAGGTTACTTATCTTCCGTCAACATCCACATTGGCTAAGAAGTCCGAGGTCAATGAGGTTAAAGAGGCGCTAGAAGACTTCAAGGAAGAAGTATTTATGAAAGTGGATGGAGAGGCTCTTAAGTCCAAAGCTTCCAGCATCGAATCCTCTATCAACGAGCACAAGCTCAAAAAAGATAACCCTCACGGAGTAACCAAGGCACAAGTTGGATTAGGAAACGTGACAAACGTTCAACAAGCGCCAAAGACAGAGTTTGACATGCACAAGAACGACACGAATATACATGTCACCACACAAGACAAGGCCAACTGGAACGGTAAGATTAGCAAGCCTGACTTTGACGCTCATAAGACTAACTATAATAACCCGCACGTTGTAACTAAGGCACAAGTTGGATTAGGTAATGTCGACAACGTTAAGCAGGCTAGCAAGGTGGAATTTGACGCTCACAATAGCGACAATAACCGTCACGTTACGACTGCCGAGAAAGCAACTTGGAATAGTAAGGCTAGCGGTGTGCACTCACACCCGACAAGTCAAATCATAGGCTTGGACACTAAGCTAGCTGGCTACGACGGCCATATTGGCAACAAGAACAACCCTCATGGCGTCACAAAGGCACAGGTCGGTTTGAACAATGTGGACAATGTTAAACAGGCTCCGAAGACCGACTTTGACGCGCTTAAGGCCGATTACGATGTAAAAGTACCTTCTCTTAACCAATACCGTATCAATACCGGTAGTGCCGCTAGATATGAGTGTCCAAAAGGTGCTGATTTAGCAACATTCCTTAAAGGCTCAACTGTACCAAATGGTTTGTATGTAATTAAAGACCTTAACACTAACCGATATCTTCGGGTAGTTAAGCAGGACTCGTCTAACATCTATTGTGACTCGATTCTTGGAGACGGTCATTACATCTATGTAATCGCCAATGGGCAAACATTAGGATGGCAACAAGATGGGCCTGTTTCAGGCGAAAACAGCAATGGTAACTGGACTAAGTTCCCAGACGGCACTTTGATTTGTTGGGGTCTGCCTCGTATTGATTATGGTGGTGCAGTCTACTCACCAATCAATACCATCACATTCCCTATGGCTTTTGCTAAGCATCCAGGTATTAGCATTACACCTTACCTATCGCCAACATCCGAGTCATTTAAGCGACTCCCTGGCGTCAACATTGTGGACCAGAATCTGAGAAACTTCAGCTTCACAGTCGGAGACAATGCCGGTGGACGTGATGGGTCTTACATGTGGGCTTACTGGATTGCTATTGGGAGGTGGAAATAATGAAGATTAGATTTACGGAGCAAATCGGTAACGGAGAGCGAGTGGCTTATGAAATTAACAATGGCCACGTTTTGAAAGTATCGATTGCCTTACCAGGGCAAGAGACGAGCGTCCAATTTATTGATTTATCCAAGTTAGACCTGGATAAGAAATGGTACTGCTCGGAGTTAATCCAATCGGTCGAGAAGGTCGGTGACGACATTGGCGTTACCTTGGTCCACATCATGACCGAAACGGACGAACCGCTCGATAAGGCCATGACTGAATGGCATGAGCCAAGAACTTCAGATTTTGTTATCGACCAACCTATCGTCGAACTGCAAGGTCAAACCCAAGGACAAGATGATTTAGCTAATCAAGAACTCGTGACAGTCGAGGAAATGAAGAAACAGATTGCCATTGCAGTAGCTAAGGCAACCAAGGAGATCTACGCGACTGTTAGCTCGATGATTGGAGATGACGGCGATAATGAAGCAACTCGTTAAGCCACTCTCTCTACTTCTTACTGGATATTTAATTGGAAAGGGGGTGAATAAAATGGCTAAACACCGCAAGAAATACCGCTTCACAGCGGACAGCGAAGTTGTTAAGTTTTGGGTCTTTGCTATCAAAACAGGTCAAGCGACCATGGATGATGTGCCAGACACATTAAACCTTATCGAGCTTGTCGCTTCTATTCTTAAATTGGAAGAAGTAATCGAGCCTGAAGGCGAACAACCTAACATCTAATTACTGAGGGGCCTATATGGCCCCTTTTAATTTTCAAGGAAGGGGGAAGTGTATGCCAGGGACCGCAAGCATTAGCTCTGAGGTGTTAGGATACATCATTGGCGTGCTTATTCCTGTTGCCGGTCTGTACTTGAATAATAAAAGTAAAATTACCGAGCAAGAACACCGCATGACAATGATAGAGGCTGGTTATAATTACATCCAAAAACTATCAGAACAAAACAGTCATCGTCTAGATGATCATGATGAGCAGAACAAAATTACTTATCAACTAGTCGAGCAGATGAAAGCAATGAAAGAAGATTTAACTGAAATCAAGCAAAAGTTAAAATAGGAGGAATTTATTATGAACATCAATCTAAAACTACGTTTGCAGCATAAGGCTTTTTGGGTCGCTCTAGTCGGCCTTGTTGTCTTATTAAGCCAACAATTAGGCGTTAAGATTTTCCCAGACAACATCGCAGACATCACTAACACAATTCTTGCAATCGGTGTGTTAGTTGGGGTTATTAACGACCCAACAACTGCAGGTCTTGGTGACAGCAATCAAGCTTTAGGGTACGAAAAACCTAAGGAGGACTAACGATGAGCAACAGCTTTATCGAGCAAATCGCTCCACTGGTACAAAAGCATCCATCAAAGATATTTAACAGTGTGACGATAGCGCAAGCTTGCTTAGAGTCTGCCTTTGGCCAATCTGATTTGGCCAGAGGTGGTCGCAACTTGTTTGGTATTAAGGCATCTGCTCCATGGACCGGCCCTGTGTTTAATAAGGACAGTTTAGAAGAAAGAGCAGGAGTACTTAAACCAGAAAATTCTGACTTTCGTTCTTACTCTACTATTGAAGAGTCCATTGCGGATCACGCAACTTTTATGGAGAGTACAGAGTACCGCAAGAGCTACTATGCTAAAGTCTTAAGTGCTACCACACCAGAGGAGCAAGCACGAGCTCTTACGGGTACATACGCCACAGACTCGCGCTATGGCGAGAAGTTAATCAACTTCATCAATCAATACAATCTAAAGCAATATGACGCACCTACGCCATTATCAACACAAGGGGGAAGTAAAGTGACAATCGCTTATCCTGAAATTATCAACGACTCAATGTTCGGTGGTATGGCCGGTCGACGGCCAACAGAAAGACCTAAGTACTACATCATGCATAACGATGCAGGCGGCGCTAACTACTTAGGTTACCGGTCATGGCTCAAATCTCGCATTGCAGCAGGTGAGTCAGACAAAGGTTTTGCGCATTACTACATCGACCGCAAAGGTATCTTGCGAGTAGAAGATACTTACAACGGGACATGGTCTTGCGCCAACTACGACGCTAACATGAACTCTATCGGCTACGAGGTAAACGAACAACTCAAGGCATCGGATGAAGAGTTCTTAGCTAACGAAGACATGGTCTTGCGTCAAATGGCTGAGGATATGACCTATTATGGCGATACTCCAAACAGTTCCAACATTCGCTTCCACAATGAGTTTTCTTCTACTTCATGTCCTGCACGTTCCTTAGAATTGCATGGCGGGTCTAACGAGTCGTTGCGCCAATACGTTATCGACAGAATTAAGTACTATCAATCTCTAGGCTCAACAGTCCAAGAAATGATTGATGCTGAAAATGGCGGGGCTACAAAGGCAACCAAGCAACAGACCGGTTGGATTGACAAAGTAGAGGACGGTAAAAAACGTTGGTGGTTCCGTAACGAGGATGGTAGCTACAAGAAGTCGGAGTGGTACGAAGAATACGGTAATTACTATTACTTCGATGATGAAGGTTGGGCCGCTCAAAACGGTATCAAAGAAATCGACGGTAAGAAGTATCACTTCGGAGACAACTGCGTTATGACTGTTGGTTGGAAACAGGTTGACGGCAAGTGGTATCACTTTAACCGTCGAGATGGCTACATGGAAACTAAGACAATGGTTGAAGGTAAGGATGGTAGACTCTACTATCTTACTGAAGACGGGTCTATGCTCTCCAATACCGACGTCAAAGTTGCCGAGGACGGTTCTCTTATCGAGTCCGCGACCGGCAAGCCAATCGGCACAATGTAGGTCTGTTAAAATAGACCAAACAAAATAAGTCCGGTATTCCGGACGCTTTTTATGACATCACCCCCGGGCTTCGGCCTGGGGGTTATTTTTTGTAGAAAAAACCCACCCGTTAGAAGGCGGGCTTTAATTGCTATAAATCTTCAACGAAAGTTCTTAAAGTTCTTCTTAGCCAATCTAAATAATTTTCAAATAGAATATCGCTAAAAATCATCTCGAATTTTTCGGATACCAAGTTACCTCGATGATACACTATTGTGTCAAACTCAGAGTTATTCTCTCCGTCGTTTGATAAATAGCTTACTTCAATATTCTTTCTAGAGAAAGTGAATGTTAAACTATCATCTAACACTTGAATTTTATATACGGGCCCGTTTATAGTAACGCTTAAACGTTGAGCTGCCGTTTCATCTACACTCGTAAGGTTAGCTATATCTCCAAGCCATGTTTCTAAATATTGTTTTGCTTCATCAAGCTCTGCATCTCTATGAGAATGTTTCAATCTATCCAAAGCGAATTTTACAAAATTATGAACTCTTCGACTCATCCTTTTCACCTCCTACTGACCAAGATTCCCGAATGAGGGTACAGTCATCGTCATTCTACCACCTAGGTAGGCTAGAGGGTATATAGGAATCGCAAGTCAGCAAGAAACCTAAAATATTTAGCAAGAATCTTAAAGTTCTACCTTACTGCTCCATGGGGCATTCATGGGGCAGACTTACCTAGAGTGGGCAGCCGACCTATAATAATATGACCCCATTTTGACCCCTGAAATTTAGAAAGAGGTCAGAATGAAGTCTTTTTTTGCGCAATATGAATAATAGGAATAACGTAAAATAGCCAATGCTATTTATTCGGCATTTATGGTATACTATAGGTAGATAAAGATGGGAAGGAGATGAGGCCATGCATGCTAAGATTAACGCAGAAGAAGTCTTACGACG
>ERZ772974.576-NODE-576-length-26486-cov-2.653778_pt1 | contig 26486 bp, 29 predicted proteins | sample MGYA00580671_ERZ772974 | MGnify/ENA primary metagenome ERZ772974 (study PRJEB29015, sample SAMEA2738065) | human oral metagenome | biome: human oral; feature: human-associated habitat; material: saliva | place: China | collected 2218 ... | reverse complement strand
TTGAGCCAACAGAACGTACCTATTTATGGAACATTCTTAGAAGGCGACAATATCTACCAAAAAAAATTACAACAGAATGCAATTATAGTAATGGGTAACGAGGGGAACGGTGTTAGCAAAGAAGTGGAACAACTGGTGACGGAAAAACTATTCATCCCTAACTATCCTACCAACCGTAAAACTGTGGAAAGTTTAAATGTGGCTATTGCTACAGCTATTACCTGTGCAGCATTCCGACAAAAGATTTAACATTTTAATCATGTTTTTCTATATCCAAATCATACTTTTAGGAGTAGCTAGCATAGCTCTCTTACTTTTATATCTTTTACGCTGGCGTGACTATACACTTCCTCAAAAATGTAAATGTCAACCAAAAACAGTGAAAGAAGAAAAGCCTAAGATATCCGTCATTATCCCTGTTTCCAAGGAAGCGATACTTCTAGAACGAAATCTTCCGTATATTCTCAAACAGAAGTATCCTTCTTTTGAGGTCGTGGTGGTAAACATAGCCTCTAATGCAGAAACGAGTGATGTTCTAAAACGCATGGAGGCAAAGTACAGAAATCTTCGACATACCTTTGTTCCAACCACTTCTCGTTATATAGACAAACAGAAATTAGCACTCACATTAGGGATCCGAGCAGCACATTCAGAATGGTGTCTTCTAACAGCGCCCGACTGTCGCCCAATAAGCGATTTATGGCTCGAGACAATGTCTCAAAATCTAAAGCCCATCACAATCGGATATGCAAATTATATAGACGACGGTAGTAGTCTTGCACGACGAGCTATATACGAGCGTATTTGCTCACAACTTCGCGTACTACGTGCAGGTGCTCGAGGAAAAGCCTGTGGAGCTGATGGAACAAACTTCATTATCTCAAAACAATTTTTTCTTGATAATCACGGTTTTGCAGGTAGTTTAGAACTTCCTTTTGGTAGTTGCGCCTTACTCGTTGACCAATTGGCCACGAAGGAGAATGCCAGTTTTATATGGGACACAAGAGCTACCATGCTTCAAGAACTCCCCAATGCATCCGTACTTAATAAAGAGCGAATGTACTCTACGGCTATTCGAAAACACCTCAGCAAGAACGCACATTGGTTGACACTACGGGAAGCGTTTGCTAGCTGGGCTACATATCTATTCTTGCTAACAGAAAGCATATATATAGCAAGTCGTATTTACGAATCAACAATCGCAGAAGCATATGAACTCATACACCTTTTGACGGATATCTTCAGCTTGATTCTCTTAATGTGCTGGATAATCACCCCCATCATTCTTTTTAGACAGCTCACAAAACAATTAGAGCTTCGTAAATATGGAGTATCACTTCATCTCTACGCAATACTTCAGCCTTTCCGCACCTTTATAAATAAGATAAGAAGCTTAAGACATCAAGAGGATTTTGTCCGGCCCATCATCTGACAAGACGCAGAAAGGATTTAATACTCAAAAAATAAAGATTTCATTTTGTTCTTCAAGCTAAAATCTCTAATTTTGCAGCCGCTATGGCTAGTAAGGACAATATGCTGATAGACATAAGGAAGGCTGCAAGCGGAATCGAGCCTTTACACTTCTCCCTGCACGATGATTTCTTTGCTGAACTCGAGCAAGATGAAATCAAAGGCGGAAGGCTCGATGTAACTGTCAAGGTACGTGAAACAGCTGGAGACATCTATCAAATTAAGATTTTCTTACGAGGATCGGTAATTGTTCTCTGTGACCGCTGCCTTGATGAACTCTCTATTGACATTAACACTTCAGATGTAGTGAGAGTCTCCTATGGTGATGAAACAGAGACAACAGATTACGACCTAAAGTTCGTACCTCACAACTCTAATATGTACAACATCGCATGGGACATATATGAGATTGCCGTGACATCTCTCCCCCTAGAGAGAGTCCACCCCGAAGGTGAATGTGATAAAGATATGCTCACCCGCTTTTCTGCGGAAATGCCTATTGACGAACTCGATGCTTAGCAAATAAAAATAGAATTATAACTAGTTAAAATAAAATAGAACCATGGCACATCCCAAAAGAAGACAATCAAAGACGAGAACTCTGAAGCGCAGAACTCACGATAAGGCAGTAGCTCCTACGTTAGCTGCATGTCCTAATTGTGGTGGTTGGCATATCTACCATACGGTATGTCCTTCTTGTGGTTACTACCGCGGCAAGCTCGCAGTAGCACAGGAAGAAACAGCTGAATAATCAGATTCTCAATTAAAAGGTCTGACGTTTAGAGCAAGAGGCAGAAGTCATATTAAATACTGTCCTATTTCTCTATACGTCAGACCTTAAATTTTTTGTAATATCTCTATGGAAAAAATCAATGCTACAATCACCGGTGTCGGTGGCTATATTCCAGATTATATTCTAAACAACGACGAACTCTCGCGCATGGTTGATACCAACGATGAGTGGATTATGTCTCGCGTAGGTATTAAGGAGCGTCATATTCTACAAGAAGAAGGGCTCGGTACGAGCTACATGGCTCGTAAAGCTGTCAAGCAGTTGCTCCAAAAGACAGGAACAGATCCGCTTGACGTGGAGGCCCTCATCGTGGCAACAACGACTCCAGACTACAAAGTACCTTCTACATCCTCTATTGTTATTGGTCGTACAGGCATGACAAATGCTTACGCTATCGACTTGCAGGCAGCTTGCTGTGGTTTCCTCTTTGCGATGGACCAGGCTGCATGTATGATTCAAAGTGGACGTTATAAGAAAGTGATTGTTTGTTGTGCTGAGAAAATGTCCAGCATTGTTGACTATACAGATCGTTCCACTTGCGCTCTCTTTGGCGACGGTGCTGCAGCAGTATTGGTGGAGCCAACAACAGAAGAAGTAGGTTGGACAGATTCTATCCTCCGCACTGATGGTTTAGGGCTTCCCTTCCTTTGCGTTAAGGCTGGTGGCTCTGTTTGTCCTCCTTCTCACTACTCCATTGACCGCCGCATGAACTATCTCCACCAAGAAGGTCGCACGGTATTTAAGTACGCCGTTACTTATATGAGTGACGTTAGTGCTCAGATAGCAGAACGAAACGGTTTGAATAACGAAACGTTGAATTGGGTGCTTCCCCATCAAGCTAATATCCGCATTATTGAAGCGGTAGCCAATCGTCTTGAGATCCCAATGGAGAAAGTCTTGGTAAACATTCAGCGTTATGGTAATACTTCTGCCGCCACTCTACCTTTAGCTTTGTGGGACTTTGAGAAACAATTAAAGAAGGGAGATTCCATCATCCTTACAGCCTTCGGAGCAGGCTTCACATATGGTGCAGCTCTACTCAAATGGGGCTATAACGCTAAATAAATCAAAGTTTTTAGCTTTTTTCTAAAGCCCCCTACAGCCTTTTTCTTCCCTAATAAAGGGCTGTAGGGGGCTTCTCTAAAAAATTATCGCGATATGAAAAGTGGTTTTGTAAACTTAGTGGGAAATCCAAACGTTGGTAAATCATCTTTGATGAATTTATTAACGGGAGAACGTATCTCCATTGCTACTTTCAAGGCCCAAACGACGCGTCACCGCATCATGGGAATTGTCAATACAGATGATGCTCAGATAGTTTTTTCTGACACACCTGGAGTGCTAAAGCCGAACTATAAGATGCAGGAAGCCATGCTTGCTTTCTCTGAATCCGCTCTGCAAGATGCAGACGTTCTGCTATATGTCACAGATGTAGTTGAGCGAGCGGATAAAAACGCAGATTTCTTGGCAAAAGTTCGAGAAATGTCTGTTCCCGTACTCCTTCTTATCAATAAGATAGACACTTCCAACCAACAAGACCTTGAGAGGCTCGTTAGCGAATGGCACGAACAACTGCCAAAAGCTGAGATTTTCCCCATATCAGCAAAGGCGAAATTTAATGTAGATACAGTCCTACGCCGTATCAAAGAATTACTACCTGACGCCCCACCGTATTTCGAACGCGATCAATGGACCGACAAGCCTGCCCGCTTTTTCGTTACAGAAATCATTCGAGAGAAGATCCTACTCTACTACGATAAAGAGATACCCTACGCTTGCGAGGTTTCTGTAGAACGTTTTAAGGAGCAAGAGAAGTCCATACATATCAACGCCATTATCTATGTGGAACGTGAGAGCCAAAAAGGCATCATTATCGGACACCAAGGAGTAGCGTTAAAAAAAGTATCTACAGAAGCACGCAAAGAGATGGAACGTTTTTTTCAAAAGAATATCTTTTTGGAACTCTTTGTGAAGGTTGATAAAGATTGGCGCAATAATGACCGCCGTCTCAACGCTTACGGATACCATAATATCTAATTTTTTCATTTTTTATCAATCCAAAGCTTTCTCAGGTAGCTCCACAGGAGAAACTACCCCGTTCGTGAAGAACGAGTTGGAGAGAGCGCTAACTAACTTTCTTATATATGAGCAAATTAGTAGCCATCGTAGGCCGCCCAAACGTAGGAAAATCTACCCTCTTTAACCGGTTAACGGGAACTCGTGCTGCCATCGTTAGTGAACATGCCGGTACCACACGTGACCGACAATACGGAAAATGCGAGTGGTGCAACCGTGAATTTTCTCTCGTTGACACTGGTGGATGGGTAGTAAATTCTGATGACATCTTTGAAGAAGAAATTCGCAAACAAGTACTTGTTGCCACAGAAGAGGCAGATTGTATCTTGTTTGTAGTAGATAACGACAATGGCATTACTGACCTCGATCAGCAAGTGGCCACCATCCTCCGACAAACCAAAGTCCCCGTTATTCTTTGTGCCAATAAGTGCGATGACAATAAGGATATTTACCAAAGTGCTGAATTTTACGGGCTCGGTCTTGGTACCCCTTACTGCATCTCTGCGGCAACTGGTAGCGGCACGGGCGACTTGCTCGACCTCGTTCTTGAAAAGCTCGGTCCTGAAACTCGTCTGGAAGAGGAAGCACGTATTCCTCGCTTTGCCATCGTAGGCCGTCCAAATGCTGGCAAGAGCAGTCTTATCAATGCGTTTATTGGAGAAGACCGCCATATTGTTACAGACATTGCAGGAACCACGCGCGACAGCATTCTGACACGCTATGACAAGTTTGGCTTCGATTTCTATCTTGTCGACACGGCAGGTATTCGAAAGAAAAGTAAAGTAAGCGAAGACTTGGAGTTCTACTCTGTTATGCGCTCTATTCGCGCCATTGAAAATTCCGATGTCTGTATTTTACTAATTGATGCCACACGCGGTATTGAGAGCCAAGATATGAACATCTTCCAGCTTGTTCAACGCAACCAAAAGAGTCTCGTTGTTGCCATCAATAAATGGGACCTCGTAGAAGACAAGAGCCAGCGCGCCATCGATCATTTCCAAGACACTATTCGCGAACGCATGGCTCCATTCGATGACTTCCCCATCATCTTCACGTCAGCACTCACTAAGCAGCGCATCTACAAACTTCTTGAGACAGCTAAGAATGTCTACATTCAGCGTCAGGCACGTATCACCACAGCCAAACTCAACGAAGAGATGCTACCGCTCATCGAGGCCTATCCACCACCTTCAATCAAAGGTAAATACATCAAAATCAAATATTGTATGCAGCTGCCCAACACGCAGATTCCTTCTTTCGTCTTCTATGCCAACTTGCCACAATATGTAAAAGAACCCTACAAGCGATTCTTAGAAAACAAGATACGCGAACGATGGAACTTCTCCGGCACACCTATCAACATCTTCATTCGTCAAAAATAATGCGTCCACTATTTGCTTTCTTCGCGGGCTTGCTGCTTCTTTCTTGTGGAAACAAGAGCAATACAAGCATAGAGAAAAATGGGCCTAAGGAGGAAGAAATTCTTTCGCTCTATAAACTCTACACTTCGGGCAACTATAATGCGTATGTTGATGCCATGCAGTCCTGTGATGATAAGCCAGAAACTTATCGGCAAGAAATGAAGGATGCACTCAAGCAACACGCGCGTTATATTGATGAAGAACACAAAGGCGTAAAACACGTAAAGCTAGAGCGTACGGAGGTTCACGATAAGGGGAATATGTCCAATGCTTTTCTCAATGTGTCTTATGGTGATGGAAGTACGGAAGAAATTATGATCCAACTAGTGCGCAATAAGAATCGTTGGCGAATCAGATAAAAATAGAATTCTTAGAATCAAAGTGAATGTTTATGAGTGCTACTCACTGAAGTAACCCCATAAACATTCGCTTTTTTAGACAATTTGTAAAAGGTATTCAATAGCAGTCAAGTCAAGGTCCTCCATCATTCTTTTCAGGTTACTCTTGAGTTCTTCGCGTTTTGAGCCCCATCTTCTTGTCATCACCGAAAAGCTGGGCGAGCTTGCCGATGTTTTTCACACCATCCGCACCGAGGTCTTCACCCAGTGCCACATTGAGCTGATCGGCCGCGGCCACGAAGTCGAGTACGTCTTTTTTCGACTGTATGCCCAAGCGTCCCGCGTCGGCAGCCAGCGCGTTGAGCTGTTCGCGCGGCGTGCGCGTTTCCATCTTCTTGAAGCTCTCGTTTAGACTTTCCACTTCGCTGCGTGCAAGGCCCGTATATTTGATGACTTGTACTTCCGCCTCGTCCATCCGCGCAAAGGCATCCACAAATTGCATAGCGCGGGAGTAAGCCCCCGCCGCTGCGTCGCCTATGCCTCTGATGATGGTGGTGAGCGCGCCGAGTTTTACAATAGAGTTGGATTTTTCCTCTATTTTCCCCTCTTTTTCTATTTTCTGAATTTCGCTTTTTGTCGATTTGATGGCTTCTACAAGATTCTCCCAGTCTTTAGTATTCCTTTTGATGGCTCCTGAATCCATCAATTTTTCCAGGCTTTTCAGGTTGCCCTTGAGCTCTTTCATGCTCGACCCGCTAAGATTGTCGAGTACTCTTTTTATTTGGTCGGCGCTGTTGCCCCATCTCTTGAGCTGTCGTTCTCCTTTTCCGATGGTGGCGTTGAGTTCCCTCCACTGTTTTTCTTGTTCTTTCGTCCACGAGGAAGCATCTGGCGCATTTTTCAAAAATGCTTCTTTCTCTTTTCGTGCTTTTACAATGTTTTGCTGGATTTTCTTTAGTTCTCTTTCGGCGTAATCACCATTGACCTTGAGAACTATTTCTTTTACTGCTTCGCTATTCATAATAAAAAAGGTGTTACTCTGTTTTTAGCAAAGTAACACCTTTATGTATGTGTGTTAAAAGACTATTCACCCCATAAGGCTTTGTCTATAGATCTGTTTTCTCTCATTTTCCTTTTTTTTCGTTCCCATTCAGCATCCTTTAAGAAATTAGCAAATTCTTGTGGGTCACGAAAATGTTTCCAAGCATAAATGAGACAGTATAGGTGAACTAAAAAGATGACGAGCATCAATACTCCGAAAAATATTCTAATTCCAAGATCCATTCCAGACATAACCAACATCCTTTAATTGTTTCTATATCGCAAACATACAGAAAGATTTTAGAACATACAAATAGTTGTAGTCTTTTTTTTCAACGCATAAAAAATCAGACTATTGGGCTTGCCTTTGTGTTATTTATTTGAGGATTCTTCGAATATCAGCGTTTATGTTGCGTCGGTCTCTCAAGCGGTTAGCAGTGTCGTCATGACGACTGGATGAGTCTGACATAATTTCTTTCTTTATCTCTTTTACTGCTTCCGACTCAGAATGGTATTGTCCCTTGGCAGCCTTGCCGAATACTCGTGCACCATTGGCCGCAAACTCTTGAATTTTCTTTAATATACTCATAATGGTGGTATGTTGTCTTTGAGGTGCCGTTCGTGGACAAAACGTGTCAACGTGTTACGGTCTACTTTGCAGATTTTGGCCATTTTCCGATAGGACACGCCTTCTTTCAGCATTTCAGTGATTAAAACTTCCTTGCCGAAAAGTTTGTATTTGTCAGGAGAACTCTTGCTCCCTTTCGGTCTGCCGAGCACTACGCCTTCAGCTTTTTTTCGTGCCAGGGCTTCTTTCGTTCGCTGGCTGATGAGATTTCGCTCTATTTCGGCCGAAAGCCCAAAGGCGAAAGCGAGAACCTTGCTCTGTATGTCTTCGCCCAGGCGATAGTTGTCCTTGATGGTCCACACGCGACACTCTTTGGTCATGCAGATGTTCAGAATTTCCATGATCATGAAGAGGTTGCGCCCCAGACGCGAGAGTTCGCTACAGATGATGATGTCGTCTTTGTTTATATGTTTCAGCAGTTTTCCCAGTTCCCTCTTCTGATAGGAACGCGTTCCGGAGATGGTTTCTTCTATCCAGCTTTGTATTTTCATGTCATGGTCCTTGCAGAATCTCTTGATTTCGAATCGCTGATTTTCAACGGTCTGTTTGTCACTGCTTACCCTAATGTATCCGTAAATCATTTTTTCTTTCGGTTTTTTTGTTCTCGTCTCATAATGGAAGTTTTTGGCCTTGAGCCTGTGAATCGTCCTCTTCTGGGATAGCTTCGGGGGAGTCGTCCCCCTCGAGGTTGATATGATAGAGTTTCTCCAGCTCATCATAATCGAAGATCCAGCAGCGCGTGCGACGGTATTTGTCGCGACTGTGGCCGTTCTCCACGATTTGTTCCGGATAGCCCGCCTTGTTGAACACTTTCATGCGTGTCACATAGGAGCGTGAGAGGAAATAAGGCTCGTTCTTGAGGTATTCGATGAGCGAATCCTCGGGGAGAGGCGTATTGCCCACGCTGAGCGCTGCTTTGCGGTAGAGCGTGAAAATGCGGTTGGTGGAGATGTAGAGCAAGCGGTGGGGTTTTGCGTAGACCTTGTAGATGTCTTCGCCGCGGAACTCTTTCTTCAGGCGCAGATAATAATCGCCACCGTAGAAGATTTGGCTGTCTTCGCGCAGGAACTCGACGGTGCGCCAGAACTGTGCCATCTCGTTGCCCGTGCCCGAGAGCGTGTAAGCTTTTAGGAACACTACCTAAATCTCGGAGTTTTTCCATTTACTCATCCTTTATGAAATATCAAAAAGAAAAAGAAAACAGCCTTTTAAGGAAAAAAGAAACCTCCTCTCATCTATAATCGACATTTTACTTAAAAAAATAAAATAAAGTTGCACTTAAGTTTATTCGTACTTATATTTGCAATATTATAATATCCGCATATTCTAGAATGCGAAATTAAAGCAAAATCCGAAAAGCTTATAGAGTAGGAAACAATTCAACCTAAAAAACTTATGAAACATTATTTCATTCCCTTTACACTGCTGATACTCGTTCTGATTAGTGGAATAGGGTGCAGCCAAAATGATGAGAGAGACAGTTTTAAAGACTCTACTAAAGAAGTCCTCACAAAACGAATTTCTTTGGCATTAGACCAAATCATCCAAAATGAGAGCGAAGAGTATAATGATGGAGGCTATATTGCATACGATGCAGGATTAGATAGCATCGTTATTTGTGACGAATTTGCGTATAATATGGGCAACATCGTATACGACCATCTACAGAAATCTACAGAAGTCAAGAGCTACGCCATAGGCACTCAGCATAAAATATCCAAGCCTATTTGGATTTACATTGGACAATGCAAAACTAAATGGGGTGCTTATAAACTAGCTAATACTCTCATGTATAAAATACCCAATAATGCTGATTTTGAGATTCATGTAGAACATCAAAAAGATGGGTCTTGGAAAGTATGGTATAGGATTCTTCCCCCATCAAAGCCGAAATAATAGCATTTTTCTTGATCGGCTAAAAAGAACAAGCCAATAATAATTCATTAAGAACGGACTGCCTCATCTTCTCCTTAATAAAGGAAAAAGAGGCAGTCCGTTTTTAGTGATAAACTTATCAATAAGAAAGTAGCTCAGTTATTAGATAAGATACTGAGAAGAAATACTTTCGTTGTTTTCTACTCGACGAATAGTTTCAGCAAAAACTTCGCTCACGCTGAGCTGCTTCACTTTGGAACAAGTTCCGCGGTATGGAATACTATCCGTAAAGATGATTTCCTGCAATGGAGAATTAGCCACACGCTCATCAGCAGGACCAGACATAATACAGTGGCTTGCCATGGCACGGACAGAATGTGCTCCATTGTCGATCATCAGTTGAGCTGCCTTTGTGATAGTACCTGCCGTATCAACAATATCGTCAATTAGAATGACATCCATATCGCGCACATCACCAATAATCTGCATATCCGCTACCACATTAGCTTTCTTACGCGTTTTGTGGCAAAGAACGAGAGGCACATCAAGGAATTTAGCGTAAGCACTGGCACGCTTTGAACCACCAACATCAGGACTGGCCATGCAAAGGTTCTTCAAGTTCAAACTCTTAATGTAGGGCATGAACACCGTAGACGCATAGAGATGATCAACAGGAACATCGAAGAATCCCTGTTCTTGATCGGCATGGAGGTCCATTGTAAGCAAGCGGTCGATACCCGCTGCGCTGAGCATATCAGCTACAAGTTTTGCACCGATAGACACACGCGGCTTATCCTTGCGATCTTGTCGCGCCCAACCAAAGTAAGGGATCACTGCATTGATACTCTTAGCACTCGCGCGCTTTGCAGCATCAATCATCAGGAGCAGCTCCATCAGGTTGTCAGCACTGGGAAATGTGGACTGCACTAAGAAGACATCGCGGCCACGAATGGATTCCTCGAAGCTTACTACAAATTCGCCATCGGCGAAATACGTGATGACCAAATTGCCAAGCGGGCAGTTAAGGTCCTTACAGATTTTCTCGGCCAAATAGCGAGTCTTGGTGCCAGAGAATACCATGAATGAATCAGAGCTCATATTAGAAAGATATTTAACGAGTTACAAAGGGGCTACGGACAACTGCCTCAAAGGCCAGAACACAAAAGGAGTAGCATCGTTCTTTTTAAGTTGACTACCATAGTTCACGCCTTGTATATTTTTAGTCTTGTCCATAATTATCATTTCAGCAATTTACGAAAATGTAGGATTAACTCCTGATAGTCTTGCTGAGAGTAGATATTAAACCTGTTCCAAATGTCGCCATAAACCACAGCACCTCCAAAGCCCAAACTGCGCAAGCGAGGCAGATCGTCCAGCGTGATGCCCCCCGAAACATAGACCTTCTTGAGTTCTTTTTCCGACATCTGATGTGCAGCATCCTCCCAGATTTCCCATGAAGTTTCGCGGGACTCAGGAACATTAAAATCCGTAGATTGTAGAAAGACATAGTCCATCTTCCTACGGCGCGCTTCGATTTCTTCTACCGTATAGCAGGAACAACTAATCGTTCCTTTGAAGCCATCCGGCAACTCTAGATTACGATCATTTAAGTGTACACCACGCAGTCCATATTCATTCTTCAAATAAAAATGGTCGTGAGTAACAATGCGTCGATGATAAGATTCGGGGATAAGTGATAAAAGGCGTTCAGAAAAAACCGGCTCAGTATCCGGTTTACGAAGATGAAGCAACTCAAGCCCCTCATCGAAGAGTGCCGTTAGTATTTGGCTTTCCTCGACAAAGAAAAATGGCGTTGTCATCAATACGATTTTCATCGATTCGTAGAAGTTGTTGCTTTCTTCAAGTGCAAAGTTAAGACTATTTTTGCAGAATACAAAATAAGCTAAAGCTTGTAAAAGCTCACGAATGAAGGCAAATGAAGTACATGGACACTTTTTTCATTCCCTCTCTCTCTTTCTGAACGATAAAATAGATTTGTAAAAAAATATCCTCTGGTATTCCTTCCTTCAGCCGTGACAACTGACAATCACAGTCTAGGTTTCAAAACAAGAATTTTCTTTACAACAGACTTCTCCAATCTAGAAGCAAAAATTATTGAGAAAAACTTAAAAAGGTTTGAAAGCAACGAAAAACGAATCTATCAGCTAAAAATGTCACTCCATAAATCGGTAAAAAACATAAGGGGAGCTATGATTTTTCATAGAATGAACGACAAAAATGCTTCAAAGAGCCAGTTTTTTCCTTATTCTATCAGTTTATACAATAAAGATGTCAGCCAACAGCCTTATTATTTTTGAAAATTGCAGTATTGTTTTTTCAACTCCTAGTATAGAAAATAAAATTCCTAGTAACCTTTTTCAAAATCCCCCTATTGGCGTAACAGCTCCTCCTTGCGTTATTTCCTCCCGAAGAATTTAAATTTGATTTTCAAGCTATTCTCAGTATAATAGAATACGAAAAATATTGACAAATATAGCGTTTTGTTTTGATAATGACACAATATACCAAAACATCTTTAAGCTTAGGAAAGGGATGGTGAAGACAGACAGGATTAGCAACCCCAATATAAATATCAGCCAAAATCTTATAATTTGAGCCGTACACTTACGAACGTCCCGAAACCACAGCTTCTCATTCCTAAATATATCCACGTTTATCCGCCTCCATAAGTGTTTCTCTAATAGGAGTAAAATCATTCGTATAAAGGATTAAGTTGAATATTAACATCAAAAACGCCTTCAATCAAATATCCCATATTGTAGCTAAAACTAAAAACAGCTCCTTCAAGATCACTATTGGGTTACACCTATCAAATCTTAGATTTTAATCTACATGAAGCAAAGTTATTTAAAAGCTTATTTTTTTGTAAAAGTCTCTTTAATAAATAATTCAAAAGGCGTGTCTTTGTACTTGTTTTTGTGCTATTCTTGGAATTATGGCTTTCTCTTTGTAATTTTGCACATACAATAATATAAAGAAACAAAAAATCACATGAACGTATTTGAACTAAGCGAACAGGAATTGGGTCGTCGTGAGGCCCTAAAGGAACTTCGACAAATGGGAATCGACCCCTATCCCGCAGCTGAATTCCCCGTTGATGCTTACAGTACAGACATCCGCAGCGAGTTCGACGAAAACGCTGAAACTCCTCGCCGCGTCTGCATCGCTGGCCGCTTAATGAGCCGCCGCGTGATGGGAAAAGCAAGCTTTGCTGAACTCCTTGATTCTAAAGGACGTATACAAGTATATATCACCCGTGACGACATTTGCCCTGGTGAAGATAAAGACATCTACAACAAATTCTTCAAAAAGTTGCTTGATTTGGGCGACTTTATCGGCGTTCGTGGCTTTGTATTCCGTACGCAGACTGGCGAAATCAGTGTACACGCTGAAGAAATCACACTACTCTCCAAGAGTCTCCGTCCCCTTCCTATCGTGAAGGAGAAAGATGGTGAAGTTTATGATGGTTTTTCCGATCCAGAAATGCGCTATCGTCAACGCTACGTTGATCTCATTGTTAATCCCAATGTGAAAGATACATTCTACAAGCGTTCTATCGTGCTGCGCACTCTCCGCAACGTGTTGGACAGTGCGGGCTACACAGAGGTAGAAACTCCTACACTACAGAATATTCCAGGTGGCGCAAGTGCACGTCCATTTATCACGCATTTCAATGCACTCGATCAGGATATGTATATGCGTATCGCTACCGAATTGTACTTGAAACGTCTCATCGTGGGCGGCTTTGAAGGCGTTTACGAAATAGGAAAGAACTTCCGCAATGAGGGCATGGATAAGAACCATAACCCTGAGTTCACTTGCATGGAGCTCTATGTGCAGTATAAAGATTACAACTGGATGATGTCGTTCACGGAGAAGATGCTCGAAACTATTTGCATTGCCGTGAATGGCAAGAGCGAATGCGTTATCGACGGTAAGACTATCAGCTTCAAAGCTCCGTATCGCCGCCTGCCTATCCTTGAAGCTATCAAGGAAAAGACGGGTTACGACTTAGAGGGCAAGACAGAGGATGAAATCCGCGAGATCTGCCACAAGTTGAACATGGAGATTGATGAAACAATGGGCAAGGGCAAACTGATTGACGAACTCTTTGGCGAATTCTGTGAAGGTACCTACATCCAACCCACGTTCATCACGGACTATCCTGTAGAAATGTCACCGCTCACTAAAATACATCGCTCCAAGCCAGGTCTTACAGAACGCTTCGAGTTGATGGTTAATGGTAAGGAATTGGCAAATGCTTATTCGGAGCTAAATGATCCTATAGACCAAGAAGAACGTTTCCGCGACCAAATGTCTTTGGCTGATAAGGGTGACGATGAAGCTATGGTTATAGACGCCGACTTCCTCCGCGCACTCCAATATGGTATGCCTCCCACTTCTGGTATCGGTATTGGTATTGACCGGCTTGTCATGCTTATGACAGGGAATCCGTTCATTCAGGAAGTTATCCTCTTCCCACAGATGAAGCCAGAAGCCAAAGCTCCTCGCGACAACGCTGAAGCTTACACACGTATTGGTATTCCCGAAGATTTGGTTCCAGCTCTCCAAAAAATTGGCTACAATCTCGTTAGCGACCTCAAAGAGGTGAACCCGCAGAAAATCCTGCAACAGCTCAGCGAATTGCAGAAGAAATACCGAAACATTGTTGAGATACAAAAGCCCTCACTAGAAGAAATCACTAAATGGGTTTCTGCCGACAAATAAACGGTCACTAAGAAAATCTCTCCGTCTTTCTCATAAAGTAAAAAGATTTTATCTCCGCTCTAAAAACATGAGAGAGAAGCAATAACTCTATGAGGAAGACGGAGAATTTCTCCCATATCTTCAAAAATAAAATGGAAACAGGAAAGATAGCAATAATGGGTAGTGGCAGTTGGGCCACCGCTATTGCCAAAATGGTACTGGAGAAAGTCCCCAGCATCACGTGGTATATGCGCAGAACGGACGCCATCGAAAGCTTTAAACGTCTCGAGCACAATCCCTCCTATCTCACCGGTGTCCACTTCGATACTCATCGCATCCACTTTACGGCCGATATCAACGAAGCTGTACGCGATAATGACACCTTAATTTTTGTCACCCCTTCTCCTTACCTAAAGAGCCATCTCCGCAAGCTCAAAGAGAAACTCTATGATAAATATATCGTTACGGCTATCAAAGGTATTGTTCCAGATGAGGACTACGTGGTCAGCGAATATTTTCGACAGGCTTACAATATTCCAGATGATCATTTAGCCGTTATTGGAGGTCCTTCTCATGCAGAAGAAGTAGCACTCGACCGCCTTACCTATCTCACAATAGGTAGCGTGAGCCAAGAATATGCTCAAGCCTTTGCTTCTATGCTCGCTTCTTCGTATGTCAAAACTAAGACTTCCGATGACATCATAGGCATAGAATATGCCAGCGTATTGAAAAATGTCTATGCCATAGCAGCGGGTATCTGCAATGGATTGAAATATGGAGACAACTTTCAGTCGGTTCTTATGGCAAATGCTGTACAAGAAACCGACCGTTTTCTGCGTGCTGTTTATCCTATTCCACGCAATGTTTACGACAGTGTATATATTGGTGACCTCCTTGTGACGGGATATTCCAACTTTTCGCGTAATCGCGTCTTCGGCACGATGATTGGTAAAGGCTACAGTGTAAAGTCGGCACAAATCGAAATGGAGATGATCGCTGAAGGCTACTACGGCACAGCGTGCATGAAGCAACTCAACAAGCACTTTCATGTGAATATGCCTATCCTTGATGCTGTCTACAATATCCTCTATGAACGAATCTCTCCTGCCATCGAAATAAAACTTCTTACAGATTCATTTCGATAAATGGCCATTCATTACGTTTTTAACCATCGGCTCTAAAACGCAATAGGAGAATAAAAAAAGGCTCACAACATAAAGAAATATGTTGTGAGCTTTTTTACAAGATAGCAGAAAGATTAAAAAGACATATCTCTAAAGCTAGTTAACTTTCTTAAAATCTCACACTCATTCCTAATAAATATCTACAGCATTAGGCTCATTTGCCTCCGACTTCTTAGGCTTAGTAGCCGGAGCTACGTAATTACCATTTTTATCAAAGAGACCATATGTTGTACGAAGAACACGGAACTCTGTTCTACGATTCAAAGCATTGGCAATCTCTTGCTGAGTTGGACGTAACGAACTGATACGCTCTGCAGTGAGAGTATCACCAACAGCAAGGAATGGGTATTCGGTATGCAACTTTGTTGTAACAACTTTAGGACGGCGTTTTCCATATCCCATAGGTGTCAAACGATCACGCGCAATACCTTGCTTCACAAGATAAGCCACAACAGCCTCAGCGCGTTGCTGAGAAAGGTGGTCATTATAAGCATCTGTCCCTCGATAATCACAATGTGCTGCCAATTCTATGGTAACATTAGGATTCTCTTTCAATAATGTAACCAACCGATTGAGTGCAACGCTGCTGCTATCCGTAATAGCAGCTTTATCAAACTGGTAATAAATACCGCGGACTAAGACTGGGATACTAATATTAGGAAGGGGAAACTGCAAAACATATTGCGTAACATCTTTTCGAAGATTTTTATTTTGACGAGCTATTGCTCTCTCCACATCTGCTAGGGAAAGCGTATCAAGGCGCAACTGTTGCCGAACATTCAAATATCCATTGCACACAGCCATCAAGAGATAATTAACCCCAGGCTGCACAGGGGCTTCAAAAGAACCATTAGGTAGCACACTAATCTTTTGGTTCGTCCCGTCTGTACCTACAATATACACTTGGGCAGAAGGTAGCTCATAGCCATCTTGTTCGTAAACCCAACCTTTCACGGTCAGTAAGCGTTCAGGATAACTAAATTCAAATATCTTATCCCAGCCACGACCTCCCGTACTACGAGAGGAGGAAAAATAACCGCGGTTATGAAGACCATCAAACGTAATACCAAAGTCATCCCCTTGACTATTCATAGGAGTAGGAAGATGATCTACAATAAGTTGTTGATAAAGAGTATCTACCAGCCCAGTCTGTTCCGCATCAAATAATACATCCTCCCCTCTAAAGCGTTTGGTAAACTGAGGAACACAATAAATATCTAATCCGCCCCAATTAGGCGTACGTCCATCTGAAGAAAAATAGAAATCGCCATTAGGGCGAAATGTAGGAAATTCTTCATTACCATCAGTATTGATTTCTGAACCAAGATTCTCAACACCTCCAGCTCCATGTTCACCTATACGTATGCGCCACAAATCGTATCCCCCAAAACCTCCCGGCATATTACTGGAAAAATAAAGCCATTTACCATCAGGAGAAACTGCTGGATGAGCATAGTCGGAAAGTGTATCTGCAGAAATCTTTACTTGTGTAGGTTTCGACCAAGTTGCATCAGAACGAGTAGATTGCCAAATCTCCGCCATACGAGGATATTTTGCATCAGTTCTACATACCGTGAAATACATCGTTGAGCCATCCGGAGAAAAACAACAAGCTCCTTCATCATCAGTAGTATTGATTCCTCCTTCTGCAGGTTCTACACGCTTCCAATTTCCCTTCTCGTCTTTGCGCGAATAGAAAATATCTCCCGCCTTCATTCCCGTAATGCCACTAATATCATTACCCTGTGTCTGACGGCGCGTTGTAGAGAAATAGATTTGATCATATTCTGTAGGAAGAAGAGCCGGAGAATAATCTGCGCGCGGAGAATTGAAAAGAACTGCTTGGCGAACTGTATAAGCAGAGACGTCTTTCTTATTTTCTATGGCTGCTTCACAATTAAGTAATCCCCTGTGAGCTATTTCAATATACTTTGAATCTACATTCTTAGTCTTCAGGGTTGAAGTAGCCACAGACAAAGTATCAGAATTTGTCGTCTCCTTCGTTTTTCTATTGCCACGTTTAGACTTACGAACACTGACCACTTTCTTAGAGGGTTGACTAAATATTGCTTTTTGGGGAGATAAACTTTCTGTTATAAAATTCTGATAAGACTTATTTGCTTCTCCATACTCCCCCATCGCTCTTTGCATATCTCCAAGGCGAAGCCAAGTGAGCGTATCAGTATAATAATAGCGAGCAGCATTTGCATAATTTCCAACAGCTTTTGCCACATTCCCATAACAACGATAAGCATCTCCCATTTTGTAACTGAGTCGGCCTCGTTGTTCTCGCTCTTTCGCAGGAGTTTGCCTATACGCTCTCTGATATAAAGCTGCAGCCTCTGCATATTCTCCAATAGCAAGCGCATTATCACCGCGACGGATAAGTCGATCAACAGGTGAGCAGGCACTCACACCTATAAATATAAGAAGGAGTAAAGATATATTCTTTAGCATAATTATTTTCAATCTGATAAACACGCAATGCGCAAGAAGTTTCAGCCACACATAAAGAGGCTTTCTACATCTATTCTATAACCGCAAAAACCCTCTCTTTATTGTATATAGTCAGAAGAAATGCTTACTTTTGCATAAGAATACTAAACCTATTGCTACAAATGAAACAGATATTTAATGGACGGATTCTCACTCCAGAAGGCTGGCTAGAAGGTGGCTCTGTGATTGTTGAGGGCAACAAAATTCTTGAAGTTTCAAATAGCGACCTCCCCATTGCTGGAGCTGAGCGCATAGATGCTAAGGGAGGCGACATCGTCCCTGGTGGAATAGAACAGCACTGCCATGGCGGTGGTGGCCGTGACTTCATGGAAGGTACCGAAGAAGCTTTTCGGGTTGCGATAGATGCGCACATGCAGCATGGCACCACGGCTATCTACCCCACTCTTTCGTCTTCAACGATGCCCATGATTTATGCAGCGGTAAGCACAACGGAGAAGATGATGAAAGAGGAAAATACGCCTGTCATGGGACTTCATCTTGAAGGACACTACCTTAATATAGATATGGCTGGTGGCCAAAACCCTGCAAATATTAAGGATCCAGATCCTGAAGAATATATTCCTCTCCTCGATAGCACTAATTGCATTAAGCGCTGGAGTGCTGCCCCTGAACTTCCGGGTGCTTTAGAATTTGGTAAATGCTGTCGTAAGCATGGAGTGCTCAATGCTATTGCGCACACAAAGGCTGACTTCGACCAAGTGAAGGCTGGTTTACAAGTAGGTTTCACACATGCCAATCACTTCTATAACGCCATGCGCGGTTTCTACAAAGTACGTGAATTTAAGCATGCTGGAACTGTTGAGGCTATCTATGATATGGATGAGATTACGGTAGAAATGATTGCGGATGGTATTCATGTCCCCCCCGTCATCCTCAATATGATTTACAAGTTCAAAGGCGTAGAAAGAACTAGCATGATTACCGACTCTTTAGCAGTTGCTGCCAGCGACACTACTAAGTGCTTCGATCCAGGAACTATTATTGAGGACGGTGTTTGCAAGTTAGCCGATCGCTCTGCCATAGCAGGATCTGTAGCTACAATGGATCGCCTCGTTCGCACTGCTGTTCAACAAGCTCACATACCAATGGAAGATGCCATTCGCATGGTAAGCGAAACGCCTGCAAAAATCATGGGCATCTATGATCGCAAAGGCTCACTCCAAAAGGGGAAAGATGCAGACATTGTCATCTATGACAAGGAGCAACAACTCCACTTCGTTATGGCAATGGGGCGTATCGCACGAAATGATTTATAATACTAAGAAAAACGGGAGACACAAGTGCTCCCGTTTACTTATCACTCTATTTCTCACATATTCATGAATTCTTTCCTTTACAGCCAACCAGTGCTCGACTTGATTACCATTGCGACAGAATATTGCAAGCAAGTGGAGCAGACAGAAGGAGAAGAACGCAACCACTTTATTGAAGTGATGCGCGGTATTCTACCTATGATTTACCTCAAAATGTCTCTATTGGGAGATATTCCAGAAATTCCTGGTTTCAATGAAGGAAAACTTACCGAGGCGGACTACGATTATATCCGCCACAATGTCGCAGCTATTTTAGCTGAACGAGACGATTATTTGGATGTATTTGTAGAGGATTTCAAATACTCAGACCAACCAGTACTTTGTACTATCAGTGAGAATTTAGCAGATATTTATCAGGTTCTTAGAGAATTAGTCGAAACTTTCCGTGAAGGTTTCGAAGAACCTATGCAAGTAGCTCTCTTCGATGCAGTTGAAAAATTCAAACTTTACTGGGGACAGACGCTTCTTAATGCTCTTCGAGCTTTGCATGATGCTCAATTCGGAGGAAACTATCAAGAATGAAACAACTCTTCATTAAGACCGATAAAAAATTCATTGCAGGATTGCCGCGCTTCAAGTATGAAGGGCGCATCGTTGTCATTCAAAGTGAAGCAGAAGCAGAACGAGCTGTGGCTGCACTTGAGAAATCCAAGATTTTAGGAATAGATACTGAAACTCGCCCATCTTTCCGTAAAGGCGTGTTTCACCAAGTTGCACTGTTGCAAATTGCAACCGAAGACATTTGCTTTCTTTTTCGTCTCAACTCCTTTGGCTTTATTTCTTCATTGCGCAAATTATTAGCCAACAAAGAAATCTTAAAAGTTGGTCTTTCGTTAAAAGACGACATCCACATGCTAGCTCAACGACATGCCTTTGTTCCTGGCCAGTTTCTTGATTTGCAAGACTATGTAAAAGAAATGGGTATTCAAGACATGAGCCTTCAGAAAATCTTTGCAAATGTTTTTCATCAACGGATTTCAAAGAGCGCTCAACTTAGTAATTGGGAAGCTGATATTCTTAGCCCCGCGCAAAAAACATATGCAGCTACGGATGCGTATTCTTGTATCATGCTCTACAACGAACTTAAACATTTACGCGAAACAGGCTTTACACTGCTAAAACCTCAGCCTGCCGCAGAAACACTCCAATAAGCCTTTAATAACAGAAACGAAAGATAGGCAAAACAATTATTTTCGTTTCATCCTTCCTTTTGTAAACTATTCAAAAATATATGTATCCAACCATCCAATTACGTCACGGAAAAGCCGAAAGTCTTAAACGTTTCCATCCTTGGATATTCTCTGGTGCCATCCAAAGAATGCCCGACAATCTCACTGAAGGCCAGTTAGTAAGAGTCATTGACCACAAAGGAGATTTTTTAGCTATCGGACATTATCAAATTGGATCTATCGCTATACGCGTATTGTCCTTTGTTGAACGTAAAATCGATAATGAATTCTGGAAAGAACGTCTTTCCGAAGCGTTCAATATGCGTTGTTCAATTGGATTGGTAGGGCGTGAAGATAACAACACTCTTCGTCTTGTTCATGGAGAAGGTGACCAACTACCAGGTCTCATCATCGACTTATATGGTAAAACAGCTGTGATGCAAGCCCATTCCGTTGGTATGCACCTCTATCGTAAAGAAATAGCAGCTGCGCTCATTGACGTTTGCAAAGGAATTATCGAAAATGTCTACTATAAGTCCGAAACCACACTTCCCTTCAAGGCAGATCTACACGAGAAGGACGGTTTTATCATTGGGGGCAACGAGGATAACATAGCCATAGAATACGGACTCAAGTTCCATATCGATTGGCTTCGAGGGCAAAAAACAGGCTTCTTCATTGATCAGCGAGAGAATCGAAAGCTCTTGGAGCAGTACTCCATAGGAAAGAACGTGCTTAATATGTTTTGCTACACAGGCGGATTCAGTGTTTACGCACTCCGAGGTGGAGCCACACGCGTCACTAGTGTAGATAGTAGTGCTAAAGCTATAGATCTGACGCGAGCAAATGCAGAACTCAATTTCCCAGGTGACAGCCGACATGATGCTTATGCAGAAGACGCGTTCAAATTCCTTGAAAGGGCAGGCGACGATTACGAACTTATTGTCCTTGATCCTCCAGCATTCGCGAAACACAAGGGTGCGCTTCGCAATGCACTCAAAGGCTACACGCGCCTTAATGCTATTGCCATTTCTAAAATCCGTAAAGGCGGAATCATCTTTACTTTCAGCTGTTCGCAGGCCGTGAATAAAGACCAATTCCGCTTAGCAGTCTTTACAGCAGCAGCACAAGCTGGCCGCCATGTCCGCATCTTACATCAGCTGCATCAACCAGCCGACCATCCCATCAATATCTATCACCCTGAAGGGGAGTATCTAAAGGGACTTGTTTTAGAGGTAGAATAAGGGAAATTACATTTTTTTTGAAAAATCCTTGGTTGGTCGAAAACTTTATACTAACTTTGCACTCGCAAACGGGAGATAACATCCTGAATATCGCGGAGTGGAGCAGTTGGTAGCTCGCCAGGCTCATAACCTGGAGGTCGTTCGTTCGAGTCGAGCCTCCGCAACTTCAAAAGCATTCAACAGTTTTAAGTTGAATGCTTTTTCTTTTTATAGTTCTCCAAGCTTTTCTCAAAAACAAAAAGGAAAGAGGAAAATTACTCTCTATTTTTATAAATATTGAACTGTTCTATTGCCACAATCGTATCGAAACACAGATTAGGAAACAGACGCCAAAGGTCTCTGCATCCTTATTCTCTCTGAAAAATCAATAAGGATAGCAGCCAACAACCTTATTGTGATTAAAAATCCTCTTATTGTATTTCCAATCTCTATAATAGAAAAATAAATATCTCCTTTAAAGAGCTGAAGAAAAGAGTATTTCAGTAACATCTCATTGCTGCACTATCTCCACCCTCATACACTAATCTTGGATTTCAATGCATTCTCAGCTCCATAGAGTAAGAATTATTTCTACAAAAAAAAACAAGTCAAAAGATAGTATTTTACGCTGTGTCATCATCTTGCGTTCATCCTAGGCCTCATTGTAATTCCAGAAAAAAATAAAAAGCCGTGGTTGTAATAACCACGGCTATATTATGCTTTACAAAGTTCTTTACTGTGCGCCTTTACCAGCCATTAAGCGCTGAAGCTGCTGGTTGAGATTCTGGCACATTGATCCATTTCTCATCTCTTTGTAACGATTGATACGATACTGCAGCATTTCAATTAATTTTTTCTCTTTCATAATTTTCGTCTTTTTAGTGGTCTCCCGTATCGTTAGGAAGTCCTGTTTTTATGTCTATTTCTTTTCTCAGTGCAAAAATACTAAGATATTGCGAAGTATCAGATAGCAAAAGCATATAAACAGTTCTTTATTGGCTTTTTTAGCATTTAACTTTATGCTCTGGGAAGTCAAGTTTACAATTTTCCGATATAGTTATGCTCCATTTTAGAGTTTTTTCGTATGTTTGCACGGAAGGATGGAATTTGCACCTACTCAACTATCACATAAATATGGAATCTAAACATATCGAAATTCAATATAAAAGTGCTAAGGAAGAAGAACTTAGCGCAGAAGACTTTCAGCTAATAGAACAAGCTAAAAAAGCCACTCATACTAGTTATTCTCCTTTTTCTCATTTTAGCGTAGGTGCTGCAATTTTGCTTGATAATGGGGAAATCATTAAAGGAAGTAATCAGGAAAATGCAGCTTACACTACAGGAACTTGTGCTGAACGTTGCGCAATGTTTTATGCCAATGCTCAATTCCCCGAAGTTGGTATAAAAACTTTGGCAATTGCTGCAAGAGGAACAAACAAATCCTTTACACCCTCCCCTATCTCTCCATGTGGAGCATGCCGCCAAGTTTTAGCAGAAGTAGAACATAGATTTCATCCTTTTCGCGTTCTACTCTACGGAAAGGATAAAATCTATATTTTTGAATCTTTTGCAGATCTGCTTCCGTTTCAATTCAACGAAAGCTCACTATAAAAACCTTGGAATAATTCAAACTTGAGCACTTAATCCATGTGCATAACATCAATATTCCGCATCTGACGCTGAATCCAACGTTGCCGACTTCGCATAAAAGGTCCAGGATGTTTACTACTAAAACGTCTCGGATTTGGAAGAGTTGCTGCTATCAAAGCACAATCTGAGCGCGTCAGCTGATTGGCTTCACAATCAAAATTCTGAGCAGCCACTGCAGCTACTCCATATATCCCATCTCCCATTTCAATAGAATTGAGATATACTTCCATAATCCGTTCTTTTGACCAAAACAACTCAATTAATACAGTAAAGTAAGCTTCAAATCCTTTACGAATCCATGTTGAGCTAGGCCATAGGAAGACATTTTTTGCAGTCTGCTGACTGATAGTACTACCTCCTCTCCGGCGCTTACCTTCCATTTTTTCTTTTGCTGCGTCGACTATAGCATTCATATCAAATCCATGATGATGACGAAAGTTTTGATCTTCAGAAGCCATCACAGCAACCGGCATGTACACGGACATTTCATCTAAAGGTATCCAATGATGATAAAGCTTTGGCGATTCTCCATTCGCTACACTCTGCACACAACGAATCAGCATCAGAGGAGTAACATATACTGGAATCCAGCGATATGCTATTACTGCTATTATTGAAGAAATAAAGAAACTAGCAACAATCCAGCGTAAAACCTTCGCGATAAATTTGATTTTCATAACTCACAAGATAAAATAAGCGGATGAAACTGTACTTACGTCAGTTTCATCCGTATAGGAAATATCTTACTTTAAATTAGAAAGGCAGATCATCTACTTTGTCCTCACTAGCAGGAGCTACATCTGCTGTAGGAGCAGGAATATCTGTAGCAGGGGTTATAGGAGCTGCATCTACAACAGGAGGGACTGCATTTTCTGAGGCAGCAACTACACGCCACGCACGGATATTATTAAACCAACGTCCTTGATATTCATGAGCATCTACATCGAAAGAAACCGTAAGAGTCTGACCTACTTGAATGTTCATCTGCGAAATACGATCTTCACCAAACACATTGAACACCATGTGGCGAGGGAACTGGCTATTGCCGTCTACAAACTCAAGGACATAATCCTGAGAGGCCCAAGCATTTCCGCTACGACTAGAAGTACCACTACGTTTTTCAAGAACTTGAATAATTTTACCTGTAATTTCCATTTATATCTATGTTTTATTTTCTACGACCGCGAAATTACAATTAAAATCAGAGCTATAGGGATTTTAAGATTAAAAAAAAAGCATTTTCTTACTCATATTAGAATTTTATGTAACTTTGTCAGCACAATAAAATTAAGAAATACAAATCATAAACATACATGAAATTCGTACTCAATAGTTCATTGCTTTCACAGCGTCTACAACTTACCGGCCGCGTGATTACAGCAAAAAACAGTCTGCCTATTCTCAACAACTTTCTTTTTGAAATTGAGGAGCAGAAGCTCCGTATCACAGCCTCGGACAATGAATGTACACTAAAAACGACGATCGAACTCATCGAGAGCGAACAAGACATCCGCTTCACGGTGAACGCTAAGACTATCCAAGATGCAATGAAGGAAATTCCAGACCAACCATTGGAATTCTTCGTTGGTAGTAATCTCGATGTTACTATCCAATACCAAGGAGGTCACTATAACTTCATGGCACAACCTGCCGATGAATATCCCGTCACTCCTGAAATGCCTAGCGATGCCTCACGACTGACCGTAGGTGCAGAACTACTTTATGAAGCTCTAGGACGCGCTATCTTTGCAACAGCCAACGATCCTCTTCGTCCTGTAATGAATGGCGTATTCTTCGATATAGCTTCCAACAACGCTACCGTTGTTGCAACAGATGCACAAAAGCTGACGTGCAATAAAATATTGAATACTCAAGCTTCAAAGGAAGGAGCTTTCATTCTCCCTAAGAAACCTGCTGGACTCTTAAAGAATGTTTTACAAAAAGAGACGGGCGATGTTCGTATCCTCTTCAATGAGCGAAATGCTGATGTTTACACAGAAAACTTCGAAATGACATGCCGACTCATCGAGGGAAAATTTCCGAACTATAGTGCAGTCATCCCAAAGGATAATCCAAACATCGTAACTGTTAATCGCGATGCGCTGATGGCAACCCTCCGTCGTGTTTTGATTTTCTCTGGTGCAGCTAGCACACTTGTAAAACTTCAGCTATCACCTAGCAAGTTGACAATATCTTCTCAAGATATTGACTTTGCAATGTCAGCAGAAGAATCTCTACTCTGCGAGTACTCTGGTAATCCCATGAGCATTGGATTCAAAGGTCCGTCTCTCCTTGAGATTATCAATAATATTCAAGGCGAGGATGTGATTGTCCGATTGGCCGACGCAAGTCGTGCAGGGGTCATCATTCCTGCCGAGCAGAAAGAAAACGAAGAGGTTCAGATGATTCTGATGCCTCTCATGCTTCCAGATTGATACATATAACAGATAAAAGAATTATACATTGCGTTCAATTAGACTGTAATGTATAATTCTTTTCACCTAAAACAGAATGAAACTTCAACTTACACGTCCCATTATATTCTTCGACATTGAAGCCACAGGCCTTAAAATATCCAGTGACCGCATTGTCGAACTTTGTTTTATAAAGGTTTACCCAAATGGTAACGAGGAATCACAGGTCATTCGCTTTAATCCTGGGATTCACATATCAGCTGAGGCATCGGCCGTAAATGGTATCTATGATGCCGATGTTGCAGACTGCCCTTATTTCAAGGATAAAGCAGGAGAACTAGCAGCTATCTTTCAAGGGGCTGACTTAGCAGGATTTAATTCCAATAAGTTTGATGTTCCTCTCCTCGTAGAAGAATTTGCACGCGCTGGCGCCGACTTTGACATTTCCAAATGTCGCTTAGTAGACGTCCAAACTATCTACCACAAGATGGAACAGCGAAACCTTTCAGCTGCCTACAAATTCTATTGTAACCAAGACCTCACGAACGCTCACACGGCTTTGGCCGACACTAAAGCTACTTACGAAGTTCTTCAGGCTCAGCTCGACAAGTACGGAGAAGAGCTTCACAATAATATAGAGTGGCTT
>ERZ772974.573-NODE-573-length-26556-cov-4.480548_pt1 | contig 26556 bp, 18 predicted proteins | sample MGYA00580671_ERZ772974 | MGnify/ENA primary metagenome ERZ772974 (study PRJEB29015, sample SAMEA2738065) | human oral metagenome | biome: human oral; feature: human-associated habitat; material: saliva | place: China | collected 2218 ... | reverse complement strand
CGGGAGCGTTTTCTTCATTCGGGAGCACTTTAATTGCTCCCGAATGAAGAAAATGCTCCCGCTTTATGCCTTCAAGAGACTTATCTGAGATAACCTGCCTGCCATTTCTCACAGGCGAGAATTTAGGCATAAACCATCCCACGCCGATGACGAAACCAAGCCCCAAGCGTGCATCCTTGAACTAAAATAGTGTAGAACCCCGCGTCGTCAACCAGAAGGTCACCCGTGAGCACAGCACTCTACCGCCGTTACCGCCCCGAGACCTTCGCCGAAGTCATCGGGCAAGAACACGTCACCGAACCGCTCATTACCGCACTCACCAACAACCGCGTCAATCACGCCTACCTCTTCTCAGGCCCGCGCGGATGCGGCAAAACCACCTCCGCACGAATCCTGGCACGCTGCCTCAACTGTGCCCAAGGACCAACCCCCACCCCCTGCGGCGTATGCGACTCCTGCCGCGAACTCTCCCGCGACGGCGGCGGCTCCCTCGACGTCATCGAAATGGATGCGGCATCCCACGGCGGCGTAGACCACGCCCGCGACCTGCGTGAACGTGCAACCCTCGCACCCGTGCGCGACCGCTACAAAATCTTCATCATTGACGAAGCGCATATGGTCACCCGCGAAGGGTTCAACGCCCTGCTCAAAATCGTGGAAGAACCGCCCGAGCACATCAAATTCATCTTTGCCACCACAGAACCAAATAAGGTTCTCGGAACCATCCGCTCACGCACCCACCATTACCCGTTCCGGCTGGTACCGCCCGAAGTTCTTCTGCCCTACCTCGAAATGCTCTGCAGCGAAGAGAACGTACCCGTCGAATCCGGTGTGCTTCAACTCGTCATCCGTGCTGGCGGCGGCTCCGTGCGCGACTCGCTCTCCATTCTTGACCAGCTTATCGCCGGTGCCAACACCGAATCCGGCATTAGCTACGACCGCGCGGTCGCCCTGCTCGGGTACACGCACGCCCAGCTTCTCGACAACGTGATTGATGCGTTTTCCACCCAGGATGCGCCCTCCCTCTTCGAGGCGGTCTCGCGGGTGGTGGCGACCGGGCAAGACCCCCGCCGTTTCGTCGAAGACCTGCTCGAACGCCTGCGCGATTTGATTGTGGTGCAGGCAGTACCGCAGAATGCCGCGCAGATTCTGCAAGGCGTTCCCGCCGACCAGATAGAACGCCTCAAAGCGCAGGCGCAAGCCTTCGCCACGGCCCAGCTAACCGGCGCGGCGAGCACCGTAAACGAAGTGCTTAACTCTATGACCGGTGCCACCAACCCGCAGCTGCAGCTTGAACTGCTATGTGCGCGGCTGCTAGTTCCTGCGGGCAATTCGGGCGGTGCTGGCGGCGATCTCACCGCCTTGGCCTCTCGGCTGGATGCGCTCGAACGTCGTCTTGCCGCCGGTAGTGCGGGTGCGCCTCAACGCGGGGGACGCTCGGGAAATCCCGCAGTGAGTCAGAGTACGCCTTCCGCCGCGCAGAATAACGTATCGCCCAGCGCTAGCGGTTCCACCGAACGTCAAGCTCCCGCGCAGCATGCCGCTCCCCCATTAGCTGCAAGCGTCGGAGCATCAAAGAAGGCGGCTGGTGCCGAGGCTATGAACGCATCGGCGCAGCATCGCGGCCCCGTTTTAGGGCAGAACACGAATCAGCAGGTGCCTAAGTCTGAAACTGAAGGCGAGCAAAAAGAGAAGCACCAGAATCAGCAGTCTCAGGGTTCCGCGCCTCAGAATTCAGCGCCGTTGGCCTCTGCCGCAGGGAGTACAGGTTCGTCCGAAGGTGCCCCTTCGGAGCCCAAACCGTCCCGTTCGGATCCCTCAGAACCATCGGTCGCGCAGGAAACTCCCGTCAAGCGCGTTACCGTCGCGGATGCAGAAGACCCGCTTGCCTCGGTGCGTGCCAACTGGCGTGCCGTGATTGCTCGGGTGAGTGCGCCGGGCGCATCCGAAAAACTGTTGCAGGTTGAGCCCGTGCGTCTGATCAGCGGCGAACTGTATGTGCGGGCAGATATGCCTACGCTCAAGGCGGTCGCTTCTTTTGTGCCGGAGTTGAGCGCGCGCGTGAGCGATTTTCTGCGTGAGCAGGTGCGTGTGCGTGCCGAGGTTGCGCGTCCCCAAGCCCAGCCAGATGCGCGACCTGCCCAGGCACCCGCCGCGGACCAGGAATCTTCTGATCCCGCGCCGATTGCTGACGGTCCGCGTGGCGGCGTGGATGCGTGGAACCGTCACGGGCAGCCCGTCTCGTCCGGGCAAGAGGCGGCATCACAGGGTACAACCAACGTGGATGCGCCCATTACGGCCTGGGAGGTCGCGCCTATCCCGCAAGATTCCGAGGATTCCTATCCGGATGATGCGGCTGAGGGCCAGCCCGCCGCAGCATCACAGCCCGGTTCTTCCCCGCAAGATACAGCGCCTCAAGATTCCCCGTCTCGCCCCAGCACATCATCGGAGGCGCAAGCGAACTTGCCTCCCGAAACCGAGCCTGTACCCCCTGAAATACCCGAAGATAGCGGGAATACACGGGTTCCCGAGGGCGGTTTTGGCGAGCGCGATTCCTTCGCGGCCTCGGGCAGCGGGATTCCGCAGCAGGATTCTCCGAGCTCGCACGAACAGGGCGGGGATAACGGTAATACAGATCCCCAGGATGCCGGTAGCCGCAATGAACCGGTGGACGATTCCGCGCAGGATCCGGGTCAGACGCAGGGTGAGGGCTCTTCCCCCTCAGTTTCCCTTGAATCCGTAGATACCGCCGAGAATGCCGAGTTCAGCAATATTCCGGTGCCGAGCGCATCTGCACCGCTGGCTGCGGGGAATAAGTCGGCTCGGGAGGCTGCCGCATCCGCCCCGGTCTCACCTTTACCACCCCTGGCTCAGCGGCCGGATTCAGCGGACACAAAACCCGAAGAGCCGCCCGCCGAATCCGAGCAGGAGACTGCCCCGGCACGCGGACAACGCGCACAGCAGGAGCAGAGCGATGAAGAAGATGTCGTTTCTGATGACGACGAGAGAATTGAGAATAGCGTTCATATCGGTTTGCGCGCCATCGAAAAGATTATTGGCGGCAAGGTGATCGACGAACGTCCGCTCCATCAGATTTAGCGCGGCACAACGCGCTCACAACACACACAGACGAGGAGAAGCATGTACGAGGGCGCAGTCCAAAATCTCATCGATGAACTTGGTCGCCTGCCGGGGGTGGGTCCCAAGTCGGCGCAGCGCATCGCCTTCTATATTCTCAACTCTGACGCCTCAGATATGGCACGCCTGACCAACGCGATTTCGAAGGTCAAATCGAGTGTGAGCTTTTGCGAAATATGCGGCAACGTTTCGGAGACGAAGCAGTGCACTATCTGCCGCGATGATCGGCGTGACCCGGGCCTGATTTGCGTGGTTGAGGAATCCAAGGATGTGGTGGCGATTGAGCGCACCCGTTCCTTCACTGGGCGTTACCATGTGCTGGGCGGGGCTATTAACCCGCTGGCGGGGCTTGGCCCCGAGCAGCTGCGCATTCGTGAGCTGGTCTCGCGCCTGGCAGATGAGCGTATTCAAGAGATTATTCTGGCGATGGACCCTAACCTTGAGGGCGAAGCGACCGCAACCTATCTTTCGCGAATGCTGGTTCCGCTGGGTATTCGCCTCTCACGGCTGGCTTCCGGTCTGCCCGTCGGCGGCGACCTGGAATATGCGGACGAGATTACGCTCGGGCGTGCGCTTGAGGGGCGCCGCGTGATCAGCGAAGGCGCGGGTATCGCTCAGGGGAATGCCGCCGAAGATTTTGAGCAGGTGGTTGAAGAAGAGCAGACGGAACGTGAACGCGCTGATGCTGAGCCAAAGGCGCCGCGTAAACGCTGGAGCGGGAGCATGTTCGACGACCTTGATGATTCCCAGGGTGAGCCCGAGGACTCTTCCTCTGACAACCCCCGCGACGCGGAGAACGATAATTCTCGTGCGGATAATTCCCCCTCACCTGGCACGCAGACTACCGTTGATGAGGCACTTATCGAGCAGGCGCTCGATAATTCTGCCCATGCAGAAGCCTCGAGTTCCGAAGACACGCCAGATTCCCCTCAAGAGACCCCGCCCGAGTCCCATAAATCGGCGGCTCAGGCTGAGCAGATTCCGGTGGATATTACGCGCGCTGATGCCTACCGCATCCACGCGCACCGGTCGGAGGATTATGAGGCGCGCATCCGTAAAATACAGGAGGAGCCCTTACGCACGCCTACCCCGGAGGTTCCGCCTCTGCCCGGTGCCAAATACGTTAACCCGTGGAGCTAATAAGCCCTGCCGTTCTGTAAAAGTGGGATGTGCACCGCTCGGTTCCGCAGAGTCATCCGTAACAGTTCTTCATATTTCACGTTCTAATACACATACGTGCACAATTCCCACCGCGCGCCGCATCCGCCTACTATGTAAAGAGCCGGTAAACTAGCCGGTGGCATACTCAATACTGACCTGGAGAATTCAATGAGCCTGATCGTCCAAAAGTTCGGCGGTTCTTCCGTCGCGGATGCCGAGGGTATCAAACGCGTCGCCCAGCGCATCGTGGACACCCAAAAAGCGGGCAATGATGTGGTCGTGGTCGTCTCCGCGATGGGTGACACCACTGATGAACTACTCGACCTTGCCGCTGAAGTAACCGCTACCGTTACCCCCTCGCGCGAGCTCGATATGCTCCTGACTGCGGGTGAGCGCATCTCGACGGCTATTCTGTCGATGGCGGTCAATGATCTAGGCGCGAAGGCGCAGTCTTTCACGGGTTCCCAGGCGGGCATGATTACTGACGGCGTGCATGGCGCGGCGCGGCTTGTGGAAGTCAATCCAGACCGTATTCGCCGCTCTGTTGAGGCCGGAAACATCGCGATTGTAGCGGGGTTCCAGGGTGTTAACCGCCAGAGCGGTGACATTACGACCCTCGGTCGCGGCGGTTCAGATACTACGGCGGTCGCTCTTGCGGCGGCGCTTCATGCGGATGTGTGCGAGATTTATTCGGATGTGGACGGCGTGTTCACAGCCGATCCGCGCATCGTATCAACCGCGCATAAACTCAATACTGTCACAAGTGAAGAAATGCTTGAGATGGCGGCGAATGGCGCAAAGATTCTGCATCTGCGCAGCGTGGAGTACGCCCGCCGTTTCAATCTGAAACTGCATGTGCGTTCGTCATTCTCGAATCTTGAAGGCACTCTTGTTATCCCGGAAAATTCCGCGGAACTAACCCCCACCCATGTGAAGGAGATTCCCTTGGAACAGCCCCTGATTTCTGGCGTTGCGCACGACCGTGGACAGGCAAAAATTACCGTGGTGGGCGTGCCCGATATCCCCGGATCTGCCGCTAAGGTTTTCGGTCTGCTCAATGAGGCCAAGATTAACATCGATATGATCGTGCAGAACGTCTCGACCGACCGCCCGAACGTGACCGATATTTCCTTTACGCTCAACCAGGCGCAGGGTCCGCAGGCGTTGCAGGTACTTGAGAAGACCCAGGCCGAGATCGGTTTTGAAGAGGTTATTTATAACGAGGCGGTGGGTAAGCTTTCGCTTGTGGGCGCGGGCATGAAGACCAACCCGGGTGTTTCGTTTACCTTCTTTGAGGCGCTGAGCAATGCGGGCGTGAACGTCGAGATGATTTCGACCTCCGAGATTCGTATCTCGGTTATCACCGAGCTTTCAAAGCTTGATGAGGCGGTCCGCGCGGTACACACCGCCTTCGAGCTCGATGCCGAAGGCGAGGCCACCGTATACGGCGGAACAGGCCGCTAAACTTCTTATCTTCCAAGAAGGGTTAGGGGTGTCGGAAGGACATTTTTGTCTTTCCGACGCCCCTACTTCTTAAACTCATCTACCTTCTTTATGTGAAATATCGATTTATGCGCTTCACTTATTTCAGATATTTGATACGCTGGTATTTGTAACGCTAGCGCACCATTGCAGCTGGTTCCCGTCGAAACTCTTATTCTTCATGGTCACCGACTGTCTGCGCACGAAAGGAAAGCTTATGTCTGTAACTATTCCCAATCTGCGTGATGAAACTATTTCTCAGGCTCGTGCCGAGGCACAGCACCTCCTTGCCCAAGCGAAGGAAACCACGATTTCACTCAACGTTTCCGGAGCGGAAAGTGGACAAATCGGGGATGCGCTCAATCAGGTCATCTCTCAGGTTTTGCATGCTTTGGCTCAAGGACAGCACATCGACATTCAGACCATCCCGCACGATCTGACGACCACAATGGCCGCACAGCGCATCGGCATTTCTCGCCCTACGCTCATGAAGGCAATCCGCTCGGGAGAGCTGCCAGCTCACAAGGTTGGATCCCATTTCCGCGTTCGTACCGAAGATGCCGATAGGTTCCGCAAGAAACTACTGGAAAAAAAGGTTGCCGAAAGCAAACAAGCGCTCCAAGACCTCTGGGCGTTCGAAGAAGAAAATAACCTTGTAGATGTACTCGGGGGCCCTGCGTGGTAACACGTGATTATTCCGTCCTGCTCGATACCAATATCCTGATGAGCAAGACCCTGCGGGACTGGATCTTAATGCTCGCAAAAGAGTCCAAATATCAACTCTTCACGCCATATATCTCATGGGGAATTCTTGATGAGTTTGGGTACAGAGTGCGCCGCAATGAGCCAACGCTTGATGACGGAGTAATATCCACATGGCGAAAGCAGATTCTCAAAGTAACCGGTCAGCCACTCGAAGGTTTTCCTGTAGGCTCTGTCGAGGGGTACCCCGACCAAGATGATCTTCATGTACATGCCGCAGCCCAGTACTGCGGTATGCATATTCTCGTCACTGACGACGTAAAGCTCCTTGCCTATGCGAGCACCACAGAATCAGAGCTAACACAAAACTATGAGACCTTCAGCGCCGACGATTTTCTCATGCACCTCACAGAACTCTCGTCCCTTTCCCTCTTCGCTCAGGTGTACGTTAAACATGTAAAGTACGCCCTTAGTCGCGGCTATAAAGATATCGATGTATGTAAGGCGCTAGACCGCACAAAAGATAGACGAGGGAATATTCAGAGACCTCTCGCTCCTACGTTTGCCCGATTCCTACGAACAAATATTATTAACCGCCCAGATGTCGCCTCTGCTATCGACCGAATTCTTACGGAAAGCGCCGATGTTCCGTTCCCTCCGTCCCCATGATCTTGCACTCCCTTATGTCCCACGCAGCAGATAGTTTAGTCTAGAAGGATGACTCCCAAAGTGCTACAGGTACTTGACGGCTCGCTCTGGCGTGCTTATGCGAAGGAGCATGAGCGCCGGTCAGGGCGCTTTGCGGACCCGTTTACGAGCAGGCGCGAGCGCGGTCAGGCGCATCCGGTCGAGGATTTCCTGTTTACGTACTACACGCTCAAGCCCGGTCAGTTCAAGCGCTGGCATCCGGGGGCTGGCGTCATTCTGCTGGATGCCGCCGAACGCGCCAACTGGAAATTCTACCGCGCTGCAACCGAGGACGAGCTCCTTTCAGCTGGGCTCTCCCCCGACGATGCACACACCCATGCCGAACGTGGCGACGCGGTTCTCGTGGATATACCCCAATTCGTGGACAAACGCGGCACCGCCCTCACGTTCACTCGCGAAATTCTGTCAAATACAGCCGATAAAAAAGCGTTTTTTGGATGCTTTGGTATGCACGAATGGGCGATGGCGTATAAATCGGTTCAGAACAATATTCGTCACGACTACCTGGATTTGCGTTTGGGTGCTGAAGGCACCGACCGGGTGGTTGAGTCGCACCGCATCCGCTGCTCGCATTTCGACGCGTTCCGGTTTTTCATGCCTCAGGCGGCACCCATGAACGAGCTGCAGCCCACCCGTGAAACACAGCGCACCATGGAGCAGCCCGCCTGCCTGCACGCCAATATGGATATTTATAAGTGGGCGTATAAGCTGATCCCGCTCATCGATTCAGCACTCGTGATGGACTGTTTTGAGCTTGCCTGGGATGCGCGCGAACTCGATATGCGCGCCGCACCGTACGACCTTCTCGAGTGGGGCTATGAGCCTATTAAGGTAGAGACCCCCGAGGGTAAAGCCGAGTATGTGCGGTATCAACGCGAGCTTTCGGAGCGTTCGGTAACGCTGCGCCGTCGCGTCTTGAGCCGGGTTAAGGGCGCTCTCGATCGCGCCGCCGTGGCTTAAACTAATTTCTCCCCCGCCGGAAAACGAGGGAGAAATACTTGTGGTTGAGTTTATCTATCGCGATAGCCTGTCTTTTTCGTCCCGAGGAGCATCTTCGAGCTTTTCTGAAGTGCCAAACTTTTCAAGCTCGCATGTATTCGGTGAATATTTTCAGCGATCGTTATTTACTTAGTGGTGATTGTCCTGCACGGCTTGTGCGGTGACTCAGCGCGGTGCATCACCGCCCACCCCGGAAATGATGGCTCATTCCGCTCGGTGGAACGGAGTGAATTAACATAGCCGCGCGCTATGCCTCTTCAAGCCACGGTGGTTATGCGGTTGATGCAGCTCAGGGTTTGCCCGTTTTGTTTTCTACCAGTGGTGATGGCAGGAGTGCGATGAGGCGCCATTGGAAAACTGGCGCGACATCATACACGCTCTTAGAGAATTTGTAATCATGCATCCCCTATGAACATAATCACTTTAAACAAAATGTGAGCAAAATGAATCGTTGATGTCACTTTTCTGGAGCAAAAGTTTACAACGGAAATATACTATACAGCATGCGAGATTGGTTTTTATAATTTACATGTAAATAGTTTATGTGAAGTCAGCAACTTTGAGATTAGTTTACCGCTCAAGCATACTTTAAACATTGACACGACGCTTGAGAACTAGCTGAGGCGCGCATCCTGATATGCGTAATCTTCAAAATTATTCTTTAATCCGCAGTTTTGAAACATCACCTGCTAAAGACTTCAAAATTCCGATGTTCGCTCACAGAGAACGATTTTTGAGAAGAATTATTACGCTTTCCTACAAGGAGTTTTGATTCCACACTTTCTTCTTGGTAAGGCATAGCTCACCATGGGTATCTTCATATTTATGCGCGCTTAGTTTCACGTTCCCGTACCCGCCGCTCTTTCACTGATACTGCGGTCAAAATTCGCTCGCCGATCGGGCGTCAAGAAGCGTGCTTGCGGTAACATTAAGACGGCTCAATCAGAACTCATGCACCCAAGGAGTGCCCGCACATGGCCCGTATTGTTGTTGATGTTATGCTCAAGCCCGAAATTCTTGACCCGCAGGGTAAAGCTATCGCTCACGAGCTGCCCCGTATCGGCCTGAATTCCTTCACCGACGTTCGCCAAGGCAAACGTTTTGAGTTGACCGTCGAAGGCGAAGCTACCGAAGAACATCTTGCGCAGGCACGCCAAGCGGCAGAAGAGCTACTCTCAAATCCCGTCATCGAAGACGTTGTGAACGTCTCGGTTCTGGAGGACTAAGAGCATGGCAGAATCACTCGCAGCACACGAAGTTCCCCTTGTTGGCGACTTCAGCGTCTCGGCACCCAACCCCGACTTTGCTGATGCGCGCATCGGCGTTATTACTTTCCCCGGCACCCTCGATGACCGCGATGCGGCGCGTGCCGTACGGTTAGCGGGCGGAACCGTCGTCGAACTTTGGCATGACGACGAAGATCTCAAAAACGTTGATGCCGTCATCATTCCCGGCGGGTTCTCCTACGGCGACTATCTGCGTGCAGGCGCTATCGCGGCGAAAGCACCCGTCATGCATTCGGTCATCGCAGCAGCAAACGCGGCGGGAACATCGGGCTCTGCTCCCCTGCCGGTGCTGGGTATCTGCAATGGTTTTCAGATTCTTACCGAGTCGCATCTGCTCCCCGGTTCCATGATTAAGAACGATCACCGCAAGTTCATTTGCCGTGACCAAACCCTGCGCATCGAAAATAACGCTACCTCGTGGACCGGATCTTACGAACCTGGGCAAGAGATTGTTGTTCCGCTTAAAAACCAGGACGGTCAATACGTGGCGGACGCCAAAACTTTAGAGGCGCTCGAAGCCGAGAATCGCGTCGTGTTCCGATACGTGGGTTTCAACCCGAACGGTTCACGCCACGATATTGCCGGTATCAGCAACGAACGCGGAAACGTCGTCGGTCTGATGCCCCACCCAGAACACGCGGTTGAGCCCGGTTTTGGTCCCTCATCCTCCGGGTTCGGTGATGTTTCACTACGAGGTGGTGCCGACGGCTTGGGCGTCTTCACCTCCGTTCTTTCCAACCTGATCAACGCCCGCTAGACGCACGACGACAAGGATAGACACAAGCGATGAGCGAGAAGCAGTTTAACCTCGATACCGTCGAGCATGCGGCGGAAACCCCCGATACTGAACTCCCCTGGGCAGAGCTGGGGTTAAAGGAAAACGAGTTCGAAGACATCAAGAAGATTCTGGGCCGCCGTCCGACCGCGGCTGAGCTGGCCATGTACTCGGTCATGTGGTCCGAGCATTGCTCCTACAAATCCTCGAAAGTGCACCTGAAGCAATTCGGTGCCAAGGTTACCGATGAGATGAAAAAAGACCTGATGGTCGGCATCGGCGAGAACGCTGGCGTAACCGATATCGGCGACGGGTGGGCGGTAACCTTCAAGATCGAGTCACACAACCACCCCTCCTATGTTGAGCCTTATCAGGGTGCGGCAACCGGAGTGGGCGGTATTGTGCGTGACATTATTTCGATGGGTGCACGCCCGATCGCGGTTATGGATCCGCTGCGTTTCGGCGCTATCGACCACCCGGATACCGCCCGCGTGGTCGGCGGTGTGGTTGCGGGCATCGGCGGCTACGGCAACTCTCTGGGGCTGCCCAATATTGGCGGCGAGACCGAATTTGACGCCTGCTACCAGGCAAACCCCCTTGTCAATGCCCTGGCAGTCGGTATTATGCGCCACGAAGATATTCGCCTGGCAAACGCATCCGGTGTGGGCAATCAGGTAGTGCTCTTCGGGGCACGCACCGGCGGCGACGGTATTGGCGGCGCATCCGTACTGGCTTCAGAGTCCTTTGACGATACCAAGCCCTCCAAGCGACCCGCAGTGCAGGTAGGCGATCCCTTCGCCGAGAAGGTTCTGATCGAATGCTGCCTGGAACTCTTCAAGGGTTCCGTGGTCGAAGGCATTCAGGATCTCGGCGCTGCCGGTATCTCCTGTGCAACCAGTGAGCTCGCCTCCAACGGCGAGGGCGGCATGCATGTAGACCTTACCAAAGTACTCTTGCGAGACCCCACCTTAACCCCCGGCGAAATTCTGATGTCGGAATCGCAGGAACGCATGATGGCGGTCGTTTCGCCCGAGAACGTCGAGCGTTTTGAGGCGATTATGAAGAAATGGGGCGTGGAGTACTCCTTCTTGGGAGAGGTGACCGATACCGGTCGCCTAACCATTGAATGGGACGGCCAGGTGATCGTTGATGTAGACCCGCGTACTGTGGCGCACGATGGTCCCACCTATGAGCGCCCCTATGCGCGCCCGGCTGGTCAGGATGCACTCCAGGCAGACCATTTCACCGGCTCCGCTGCCGACGATGCACGCCCGCGCGGCGAACAGCTGGGCGAGGCTATCAAGGCGTTCATGGCGTCCCCGAATATGTGCTCCAAGTCCTGGATTACCAACCAGTACGACCGCTACGTGCAGGGCAACACAGCCCTCTCTATGCCGGATGATTCGGGTGTGGTGCGTGTGGATGAGAACACCAACTTGGGGGTCGCGCTGGCGACTGACGCATCACCACGTTTTACCTACCTTGACCCGTATGAGGGCGCGCGTGCATCTCTGGCGGAGGCCTACCGTAATGTGGCAACCGTGGGTGCCCGCCCGGTCGCGGTTTCGGACTGCTTGAATTTCGGCTCCCCCGAAGATCCGGACGTCATGTGGCAGTTTGCGGAAGCCGTGCGCGGTCTTGCCGACGGCTGCATGGAGCTGGGCGTTCCGGTCACCGGTGGTAACGTCTCGCTGTACAACCAGACCGGTGGTAAAGCCATTAACCCGACCCCCGTGGTCGCGATGATGGGCGTAATGGACGACGTTACCCGGCGCACCCCCTCGGGTTGGGCCCCGGAACACGACGGTCAGGCCATCTACCTGCTGGGTACTACGCGTGACGAGCTGGACGGTTCAGAATGGGCGCGTTTCAAGGGCCACCTGGGGGGTCTGCCCCCGAAGGTTGATCTGGCGGTTGAACGTCAGCTTGGCGATATGCTCGTGAATATGTCGCGTGACGGCATGATCGATGCGGCACATGACGTTGCCGCCGGTGGTCTTGCCGCAGCACTCGCGGAAGCCTGCCTGCGTTTCAACACCGGGGCGCGCATCGGGCTGGGCGAAGTTGCCGAACGCGACGGGCTCGACCTGTTCACCCTGCTGTTCTCGGAGTCCTTAGGTCGCGTGGTGGTTTCCGTCCCGCGTTCTGAGGAGGTGCGTTTCAAGGATATGTGCACCGCCCGGCAGTTCCCGTTCGCGCGCATCGGCGTGGTGGATGCGCTCTCGAACGCGCTGGACTTCCAAAACGAGGTTTCCATCAACCTTGATGAGCTGCGTGCCGCTCACGAAGGCACCATGGCAGCTCACTTTGGTGAGGTGGCGCAGGGCTAGACCCCTCTATCGGCACAGCTAGGCTCTTGATGTGAATAAAGCGGAGTTTCCAACGCTTTCTTCACATCAAGAGCCTTTTTCTGCCTCAAGGCACTCCCCACCTGCGCTTTCACACGCTAGACTGGAGGATAGGTTACATAAACCGTTCACACCGATAACACATTCGCCCCGCCGAACCGCATCCAAAAAAATGCACAGACACAACAGAAAGATCACCATGACCGCAGCACCATCCGTGCAGGTCTTTACGCCAGACATACCTAAAGCGGGCAGAATAACGCTCGCGGCATTCGCTCTCTTTGTTATCGGTTGGCTTATCTATATCGAGTTCACGGGCGGACTAGACTTCAATGTCTACCGTTTCGGTGCCATGACCATCTTCGATAACGACGGCATGCACAAAGATCTCTACGCCCGCAATCTCCTGGAGTACGGCGACTTTAGGTTGCCCTTCACCTACCCGCCCTTTGCCGCGCTCGTGTTCTTACCGTTCGCTTTTCTGCCCGCATGGGTGGGTATCGCCATCATGTATGCGATCAGCATCGGTGTTGCATGGTGGCTGGCAACCCTTATCTATAACTACGCCACCGACCGCGGCTACAGCATCCCTTTCCAGGAAAGACTCGGCACATACGGCATCATCGCTGCTCTCACGTTCATCATTATTATGACCGGGCCATGGCGGCGCGGGCTCTCGCTGATACAAATCAACCCCATCATCCTTACGCTGGTGCTTGCCGATTTTATACGACCGGCAACCCGCGTTCCCCGGGGTGCGCTTATCGGCATCGCGGGCGGTATTAAGCTCACCCCGCTTGCCTTCGGCATTATTCTGCTCATGCGCAAAGACTGGCGCGGCATCCTTACCTTAGGCGCTTCTTTCGGCACGACCATTCTTCTTGGGTTTATCTTCCTTCCGCAGCAGGCAGTTACGTTCTGGACGAGCGCCGTTTCGGATTCCGGCCGTGTTGGAGGTATTAACTTCGCCGATAATATTTCGATTCAAGGCTGGCTGATGCACCTGGGTCTGCGCGAGCCCACTCTGAGGCCTGTATATTACGCTCTTGCGCTTGCTACGATCGGTCTCTGTGCGGTGCTTCTGCGCCAGCTTATTCGCCGTAATCTTGTGCTATCTCAGGTGGCGGTCGGCGGGTTTTTGATGGTGAGCATCTCCCCCATCAGCTGGTCGCATCATAACGTCATGTTCCCGCTGATTATCATGGCGCTTATTCTTGACGCTTTCCTCCTGTTTTTTGCGCACCTGCCTGCCTGGTTATCCGGTATCGCACGTGTTTTGACGTGGGTGGCGTTTATCGGTCTATATATTTCGCCTATGTGGCTGGGTGCCGCCATCGGTGGCGGATTCAACAGCCTCAACCATCTTGCGCAGTATGCCTTGTTGTTTTCGACCGTGCCGATCCTGTGTCTCTATGCGGTCATGGCTCTTTGGGCAGGTTCGGCGCTCACCCCGGCCGTGCGCATAGCGCAGAATCGCGATCGCGCGGTCACGGCGGGTCCCAAACCCGAGCCTCAGGCCGCGTAGCAGCAGGTAGTGTCATGTGCAGTTGAGTTAAAACGCGCATACGGCGGTAACAAAGGATGCGGTGGTTTTCTCTCTGGGGAGCCGCCGCATCCGCATGACGGCTATCAGGAAGCCTAAAAATCGGAAATATTCTGCCGAAAAGCACGATTTTTTCCTCCCTCTGCCCCCTAAAACTACATATATCGGCAAAATATTGCCGAAATATAGTGTTTTCACCAATTTTCATGCCATAATGGCATGAATTCGGAATTATTTTGCCGATTTATAGGGTTTCAGACTCATGGAAAGGATGCGCTCGTGCCACGGGACTTAAAGGGCTCGCTCGCCCAGATCGTTCGCGAGCATCGCCGCGAACTTCGGATTACGCAGGAGTATTTGGGGCTTCTTGCCGGAGTCTCGGAGCGCACGATCCGCGATCTCGAAAAAGGGCGCGAGTCTATCGCCTTTGACAAAGTAACCGCCGTACTCGACACCCTCGGCATCGATCTCATCCCTCGGGAGCGCTAATGCATGAAATCCTTGCAGACGTCTATAAAAAGGGGAACATCGCTGGCTATCTTTCCCGAACAGACCACGGCGATACAGCGTACACATATGCCGAAAACTACATAGAGTCCGACGGCAAACCTATATCCTCTACCCTCCCCATACGCGCGGAAGCATACCTGTACGGGAGTGGTGCGTTACCACCATTCTTTACAGGTCTTCTTCCTGAGGGCCGTCGGCTTACCGGACTGCGTCAGCATCTCAAAGTATCCTCGGACGACGAGCTCCGCATGTTGATTGCAGTAGGAGCCGATACTGTTGGGGATGTGCAAGTGGTACCTCATGGTGACCAGCCCGCCCAGCTTGTCGTCCCCGATGGGCATGACATTATCCAGGGCCAAAACTTCCACAACATTAGGTTTTCAGAAATTATCACTCAGCAAAGCGTTATAGACCCTGTCTCTATACCGGGCGTTCAGGATAAAGTTTCGGGAAAAATGCTTACGATCCCGCTGCAAAGTAACGAAGATTTTTATCTTCTTAAAGTCTCTCCTCCCGAGTACCCGCACGTAGTGGAAAACGAAGCATTTTTTCTCACGATAGCCCACGGAATACATGCATCACCCGGAGTCGTTTCTCACCGTCTTGTACATGATGCTACTGGGCGCCCCGGGCTCCTTATCCGTCGTTTTGACCGGTACGTAGATGAGCATGGAGCAGCCCACCGCCTTGCCGTTGAAGATGCATGCCAGCTCAATAACCGCTATCCGGCGGATAAGTATAATCTGACGGCTGAGCAATGTGCCCATGTTATTCTTCGACAGGTCTTTTCGCCCCGCCTTGCCGCCCCCGAAATTTTTCGGCAGTTTGTCTACGCATGGCTCACCGGAAATGGGGATTTACACGCTAAAAATCTGTCAATTGTAGAGAACCGTAAAGGACAATACGAGCTCTCGCCCATCTACGACATTCCGTCTACGGCACCTTATGGGGATAAAAACATGGCGATTCTTCTCAGCGGTAAACGTGATGGGCTATCACGCCGCAAGTTCCTTGAATTTGCTCATGAACTAGGAATATCTGCCAAAATTGCTGACCGAGTACTTCGCGAGGTTCTTTCCGCTACCGAGAGCATGCTGGAACAGGCTCAGGAAGAGCTGCCCTTCGATTCCCATCGCCTGAAACAGCTGACAAAAGTTTTGAAGAACCGAAGGCTGTCGCTTCTTCCCTAACGTGAGAGATACTGCCTCTGTAACGAAGGATGCGGTGGTTCCCCTCTCTGAGGAACCACCGCACCCTTATATGTCCGTGTCACAGGATGAATGCCTAAGCGGGTGTCTGAAACTGCCCTACAAGTGTCATATAACGGTTATTTACGTATATTTTTCAGTGATAATAAACACTCTGAGGTGCCGTCTACACAAGTGTAATAATCTGTCACAAATGGTCCCGATATACCTCAAACGCGAACTTTGAACATCTATCGAGACGCTTACAGAGTGCTACACTGCTCGCCTAATTGAGCAAAAAGCGCGGCATTAATACGGAATCCTTCCATAGCCTCGTCAATCAGGGCTTCACGCTGCTCTTCGCTCAAAGGAGCACGATCAAGAAGCTCCCGGTATCCATCCTTGAAGACCTTCGGCTTGGGAAGCTGCGGGAACGAGTACATGGTCAGCGCATCCCGCGCAATACCGTAATGGCGCGCCACCAGAGCCGCCACCGCCTGTCCACCCGAGAGGTCCCCCAGATAGCGCAAATAATGATGCGCCAAGAACCGCTCGGGAGCCTGCGCGGTCGCCTTGATACGCGCCACGTATTCGATAGTCGCTGGCAACGGGGCGTCAATCTCGGTCTGCCCTAGAGCACGAATATCATGGTGAATCGCGGCGGCACGATCCAGCCCTTCCAGCGTGAAAGGATCGGTCAGTGGGTTACCGGATACACGCAGATTCCGAGAGATTTCCTCCAGCGCCTCATAGATATAGGTGTACTGGTTGATAAGGCGTAAATACGCGGAAGTATCGAGTTTCCCGCTCATCAAATCTTCCATAAAGGTAGAGTGCTCGGCATTATCATGCACGCACTTGGTGCTCGCTTTTAGCCGGGCCGAAAACCGCTGTTCGGCAGCATCGGGAGAGGTGGTTTCGGGGGTAATAATGGCGGTCACGGAACGCCTCCTGATTGAGTTGAGAGTCATGAATATTTTTGATGACACAGTGTCACCAAATCAATAAATGACATAGTGTCACTAAATTTTTGGTTTTGCAACACCGCTGCCAAAAAATTTTATTAAGGGGAACCTCATCATTAAGCAAAGTACTACAATTAAGCTACACAAGTCTTAGCTAATAGGTCTAGACTAAGACTGCTCATTACTAAAACCACGAATAGAGGACACACATGTCTATGTCGCATAACGCGAAGCGCTCATGGGCGTTTCTAGCGTCTGCCGCCGTTGGCCTCAGTGGCATCGCCGCCACCCCCGCCCTAGCGAACCAACCCGCACCGACCGCGCAGATCGTCTCTGAGCAGGCGCCAGCTGCCGCATCACAAAGCCTGCAGGATGCATCCGTAGATTGGGGCGTCAAATCCTCATTCCGCAGATACATCACCGGTCCTGTCGCCGGTGGTTCGCAGGAACTAACCGGTGCTACCTCCAACGCGGATGGTTCTTATCACTTCACCGCCGCTGAAGGTACCGTCGAGGCAGACGGTTCATACCACGTTAAATTCACCGGCTCCAGCGTGAAGTACACCGGGCACCACGGCGTGCTCGAAGTAACTATCAGCGACTTGGAACTTGTCATCAAAGACGGGCAAGGCAGCCTATACGCAAATATCAGCGAACGCCCCTATAACGGCAACACCACCCCGAACCCGCCCGTACAGCACGATCACACGCTGATTGGTACTTTCGATGCTTCCTCCCTGAAAAACGAGGGCGGGCAGCTGACCTTGGCAGCGTCTGATGCAACCAAGGTAAAACTCAGCACAGAAGCAACTTCGGTGTTTGCCGGGTTCTACCAGGCAGGTCAAGAGCTGGATGCGCTGGCATTCTCCGCAAAGCTCGTTACCAAGCAGGCACCGGCACCGGAGAAGCCTGCCGATCCTACTCCTGAGCCATCTCAGCCTGCGCCAGAGCAAAGTAAACCTGCTGAAACACCGGCACCGCAGCCCTCACAGAGTTCCGAAGCTCCGGCACCACAGCCCTCTCAGACTTCTGAGGCACCTGCCTCAAACCCTTCAAAGCCCAGCGAAGCACCCAGCTCTCAACCGGCACCGCAGCCCTCACAAAGCTCGGAAGCCGCTAAGCCCGCACCGGCTCAGCCTCCGGCTACCGATGCAGCGCCGAGAACCGACGTGCCGAAAGGTCAAGGGCACATTATTGAATCCGGCAACCTGACCTGGAATATTCGTGATTCCTTCCTGCACTACCTCAACACCATTGCGCGCGGTAACATCACCGTCGAGGGTCTGTCGAAGAATGCGGCGGGCGGGCTGGACTTTACCAGCGCATCCGGCTCGTACGATGAGTCCACGAAGACCGGTCAGATCAACTTCGCGGGCAAGGTGCACATTAGCGGGCATCACGGCCAGCTCAACAGCAGCTTCGAGAACACTCGCCTAGTCATCAAAGAGGGCAAGGGCTACCTGGTTGTCGACGCCGAAGCGCTCAACATGCAGGGCGAAAACCGCACCTTCAAAGATCTTGTACTTGCCGAGGTCGATTTGAGCGGTGCAACCTTAGAAAATAACGTGCTCTCGGCTAAGAATGCAGCCGTTACCGTTACCGTCGAGGGATCCGAGGCAATCTTCGCCGGGCAGTACAATGACGCCGACAAGCGCGCTATGGCTCCGCTCTCCTTCAGCGCAAAACTCGGTTCTCAGCTGGTGGAAAACAAGGTTACCGACACCACGGTTAAGGGTTCTAACACCGGCAGCGGTTCGACGAACCTAGGTAATAACGCGAATGCGGGTATTGGCGGCACGAACTTTGGCGGTTCCGTGAACAATGGCGACGACAGTGCCTCCCCTTCCCGTAACGGCTCCACCCCGGCTGCACACCCGAATGGCGGTAAGAGCGGTTCCTTCAGCAGCGTCTCAAAGAACCCCGCCCAGCCCGTCTGCACCCCGGTGACCGTGACCAAGCAGGTTCCCGTTAAGGCAGCGAACAAAGCACCGGCTGCATCCGCAGATGGTAAGGTCGCCAGCGCAGATCTTGGATGGGGCGTGCGCGATTCCTTCCGCAACTACATTCGCGGCGGCATCGCGAACGGCAGCTGGGATCTGAACGGCACCACCTATTCCAATAACGCCTTCCAGTGGGCGAAGGGTACGGGTTCCTTCAAAGATGGTAAGGGCTCGATTTCCTTCACCGGTTCGGTGCATTTCACCGGACACCACGGAATTCTGGACACCACCATCTCAAACCCGCGTCTGGAGATCAACGGCAAGACCGCGGTTCTCTACGCAACGATGGTCGGCAACGATATGGACGGCAAATCGCATAATTACGGTGAAGTTGCTCTGCTCAACGTTGATGTGAGCGGTTTGCAGGTCTCTGGCGATAAAATTTCCATCAGCGGTGCAGGCACCACCATTACCGCTGAGGGTGCTAAAGCGTTTGCAGGTTTCTACGAGGCGGGTAAGGATATGGCTCCGCTGAGCTTCTCAGCGTCGCTTTCGGGCGCACAGCCCGCAGGCAACACCACCAAAACCCAGACCACCCAAACTGTGACCGAAACCGTATATCAGGGTCAGGGATGCGAATCTCTCAACGCACGCGGCTCTCATGGTCGTCTGGCGCATACCGGTGCCAGCGGTGTAGAGGCTGGGGTTGCTAGTGGTCTGGCCTCTCTGGTCGCCGGTATTGGTGCCGTACTGTACACGCGCCGTCGCAAGTCCTCCAGGATGTCTGAGCGCTCCGAATAAACCTAAGATCGGCCTATCAACCACCGGCATATGCGGTGATTCTTAGGCTCGGGTTTATTCCTCGGTGCAGCATCCGCACCTCATAGCTCACCGGATGCGCCAGGGTGCGGGTAGTATCGACTACCCGCACCCTCACCCTAAGCACACGCTCTCATCACGAATACATACACTCACAGTTTTAGCCGATAGGAACTCTTCATATGGCTTTTCGTCTCTCACACCCCGGCGCAACAACACGCCCCAGACACCGGCACGGCAGAGCGAGCGCATCGCAGAAGGTTACCGCCGCGCTATTAGCGGCATCCATGTTTTTTATCTCCGGATGCGGCATCGGCACCCAAAATCCGGGCAGCACGAGCGCATCCTCGCATTCCGTGGTTGATGAACAGACCACCAAGTCTGAGCTTGAGAACCTTGCGCAGGAGCTCAAGAGCAATGTTTCTTCAGATCCGAAATCGCTGACGGGTCCCAGCAGCGCGAAGAACACCCCCGAAGTTCAGCCGATGGTTGAGACTCCCACCCCGCAGCTTCCCGTGACTTTCAAGGATTTCAAGGGCGATGAGGTGACTGTTAAGTCGGCGAACCGCATCCTGGCTCTTGATCTGTACGGCACTCTCGCGCAAGAGGTCATCTCGCTGGGTTTGGGTGATCGTCTGGTCGGTCGTGTGACGTCTTCAACCGAGTCTTCGCTAGCGAAGCTGCCGCTCGTCACTCAGAACGGCCACGATCTGAACGCGGATGCGATTCTCGCGACGAACCCCGATCTTGTGCTCTGGGATAAGAGCAATGGTCCCGAAGAAGTTGTTGAACAACTGCGCGATGCGGGCGTGACTGTGGTGGTGTTCGACCATGAGAGGCGCATGGATAAGATCATTCCCCAGCTCAAGGCTGTGGCACAGGCTTTAGGCGTGCAGGAGGCGGGCGATAAGGTCGCCGAGCGCGTGCAGAAAGACCTTGATTATGCCCTGAATACCATCAAAGAAGTTGCCCCTGAAGGCGATAAGAAACTGTCAATGGCATTCCTGTACGTGCGCGGTAATGCCGGGGTATTCTTCATTCTCGGCAAGGGTTCCGGCGCGGATGATCTGATTGCCGCGCTTGAGGGCAGAGATGTGGCTTCCGAGCAGGGAACGCGCAACATTGTTCCCGCGAATAGCGAGGCGCTGGTCAAGGTGAACCCGGATGTCATTTTGACCATGACTCACGGCGTGGAATCCACCGGCGGCTTGGATGGATTCTTGGCACGCCCGGGGGTTGCCGAAACGAACGCGGGAAAGAGCAGGCGCGTGGTTGATATGAACGACGGGCAGATTCTATCCTACGGTCCGAATACCCCCGCTGTTCTGCTTTCCCTAGCCCGCGCTATCTATGCACCCCAGCATTAAGAGGCTCCACCTGTGAATTCGTCCAACCGCACTGATGCGGCGACTCCCGGCAGCGCGGATTATCGCAGCAAACGCCGCATCCGTATTCTCGCAACTTTTGGCTTTCTGAGTATTGCCCTGATCGTCATAACCGTGGTGTCGGCGGGGTTGGGTCAGTACAATATTCCGACCGATCATGTGATGGCCTCGCTAGGGCGCCGCTTGGGTATGATTCCCAAGGATCCGACCGCCTATCTTGAAGACAGCACCCTGTGGAATATTCGTTTTCCGCGTGTGCTTTTGGGGCTGCTCGTGGGCGCTGCCCTGGGATGCTCGGGCGCGGTCATGCAGGCGGTTTTCGGTAACCCGCTGGCCGAGCCCGGGGTTATCGGTGTGTCTTCAGGCGCCGCAGTGGGAGCATGTGTAGCGGTCGTTTTCAATCTCGAATTCTTCGATATTTACACGGTTCCAGCTTTCGCTTTCGGCGGTGCCCTCGCGGCAACAGCACTGGTTTATTTTCTCTCGCGTTCCTCAGGTCGGGCGAAAGTTCTCTCCATGATTTTGACGGGTATTGCGGTAACGGCGGTGGCAAACGCCGCAATCGCGTTCTGCCTGTACCTGGCCGATAATGTCAGCCGCGACCGCATCGTCTTCTGGCAGATGGGATCGCTCAACGGGTCTACGTGGAAGGCTCTTGCCAGCGTGTGGTTCGTGATCGTAGCGGGGCTAATCATGTGCTTGATGATTTCACGCAAACTTGATCTGTTGGCGCTGGGCGAGCGCGCGGCACAGCATTCCGGGGTGAATGTTGAGCGTCTGCGCGGTGTTGCGATTGCTGCTACGGCGCTTTTGACGGGTGCGGCGGTGGCTCATGCGGGCATTATCGCCTTTGTGGGGCTGATTATTCCGCATCTGCTTCGGCTTATTTTGGGGCCGTCTAACCGTTTGCTGCTGCCTGCTTCGGCACTGGGCGGGGCGCTGTTAATTGCGCTTTCCGATTTGGGGGCGCGCACGCTCATTCCGGTCTCTGACCTGCCGATCGGTATTTTTACGGCGCTCGTGGGTGGCCCTACGTTCTTCTTCCTGTTGCGCCGTTCGATGGGGAAGGGAGGTCTTTAATGCTTATTGTTGATGGGGTGTCGCTGTCGGTGGGTGGGCGGTGCATCTTAGAGGATGTCTCTTTTGAGGTTCAGGCGGGCGAGGTTGTGTCGCTCATCGGTCCCAATGGTGCCGGTAAGTCCACGATTTTGGGGGTTATTGCGGGCGATATTAAGCCTGATTCCGGCGCGGTACTGCTCAAGGATAAGCGGGTGGGTGAGTATTCGTATCTTGAGCTTGCGCGCCTGCGTGCCCTGCTGCTGCAGAAAACTCAGGTGGCGTTTTCGTACCTGGTGCACGAGGTAGTGGCGATGGGGCGCACCCCGTGGCGCGGTACCGAGCGTGCGCATGAGGACGACGCCGTGATCGAGCAGATGATGGCGCGCACGCATACAGAGATGATGGCAAATCGCGATGTGACAACCCTTTCGGGCGGCGAAAGCGGGCGTGTGCATTTGGCCCGTATTTTTGCGCAGCAGACTCCCCTAGTGCTCTTGGATGAGCCTACGGCGGCGCTGGATATTAAGCATCAGGAACAGACTCTGCAGATGAGCCGGGAGCTTGCCGCCGAGGGTACGGCGGTGTTGGCGGTTCTGCATGATTTAGATGTGGCGGCGGCGTATTCGGATAGGATCGTGCTGCTGGATAAGGGCCGTGTGGCTGCCAACGGTACCCCCGCTCAGGTGTGTACCGAGGAGCGGCTGAGCCGTGTGTATCAGCATCCGATTGAGGTTTTGGAGCATCCGGTGACGAAGCGGCCTCTGGTTCTGCCGCGGCGATAGAGCGGCACTGTGCTTTGAGTCGTCCTTTTTCTGGGCTGCTACCCCGAATATTTCATGCCGGTATCCGACGGATTCTCAGTATATTCCCAGTTCGGCATATAAGCCCTGTGCCATGGTTACTTGTTAGAATAAAGTAATGCCCGGCGCAGGGTTATTTCTCGTGATAAGAAGTCTGAACTCGCCCGGGTGCAGCCCAAACCGTATGTATTACTCTTCCCCTACCCCACGAAGGAGAGTACCCCATCCATGAGTTCTGATCAGCACAAGACAATGCTGTCTGAAGCCTCCGGTTATGTTCCCGAATATTCTGCTCAGGCACACAGCGGTTCCCAAGAGCTTGCTGTTCACGGGCTCAGCAGCGATGAGGTTGCCAAGCTCACCGCCGCCGGTAAGGTCAATGCTCAGAATAATAAGTCTTCCCGCACCTTGTGGAGCATTATGCGGGCACACCTATTTACGGTATTTAACCTGGTGCTTGGGCTGTGCGGTCTGGTTGTGATTCTGTACCAGCGTTGGGCTGATCTGCTCTTTCTGTTCGCCGTGGTGGCGAATGTGATTATCGGTTTTGTGCAGGAGTACAAGGCTAAGCTTGAGCTCGACCGTATCTCTCTGCTTGACCGATCCCCGATCACGGCGGTGCGCGATGGCGCTATGATCGAGGTTCCTATGGAGTCCCTGGTTGAGGGCGATGTGGTAGTGCTCAAACGCGGCGACCAGGTTCCTGCGGATGCGGTGGTCCTTACCTCCGACTCGCTAGAGCTGGATGAATCCCTGCTGACCGGCGAGAATGACCCGATTCCGAAACGTCCGGGCGATATGGTGCTTTCGGCATCGAGCGTGCTCGGCGGTACCGGGCGTGTACTGCTCTCGGCGGTGGGCTCCGAGTCCCGCGCAAGCAAAATTTCCGATGAGGCCCGACAGTTCTCGCGCATCCAGTCTGAGCTTCGCGATGCGCTCGACCGCGTGGTGCGGTGGATTACCTTCGGCCTTGCCATCATTATCCCGATCGTGCTGTGGGGCCAGGTGCGCGCGGCGGGCGGCCTTGAGATCGTCAATCGTGACGGTCTCTGGGAGAACGTTGCTATTGCGGTAGTTTCGTCAGTAGCATCTATGATTCCGCAGGGTTTGGCGCTCATGACAACCTTGGCGTTCGCGGCGGCGGCTGTGGCTCTGGGACGTAAACACAATATTTTGGTGCAGGAACAGCCCGCCGTTGAGGTGCTCGCCCGCGTGGATACGGTGTGCTTCGACAAGACGGGCACCCTGACCGAGGGCGGCGTGATTTTCGATTCGGTACGCTCGCTGACGACTCCGGCCGAGGCAAAAGCACCCGATGAAAATCAGGCGTGGCGCGCATCCCTGCCGCAGGGCTGGGACCAGGCGTTGGCATGGTTCGGTCATGATGAAAACGCGAATCCGACCGCAGCAGCACTCACCGGCGGGTTCGAACAGGCGCCCACCGAGCAGGTCAGCGGCATTGTGCCGTTCTCGTCGGCGTTACGCTTTAGTGCTATCGAGTTTAAGTCTTCGGGAGCCTGGCTTCTCGGCGCTCCCGAGGCTCTGCTGAACCAGGGCACCGAGGAACGTGAGCGGGCCCGTGAACTCGCATCATTGGGTCTGCGCACGATGGTACTCGCGCATGCATCCGCCGTGGTGCGCAACGATGACGGAGACCCGGTGCAGCACATCCCCGCCGACCACACCCCCGTGCTCTTCGTGATTTTCCGCGAAAATGTGCGTTCCGATGCCCCCGAAATCGTGGACTATTTCAATCGCCAGGGCGTAACCCTCAAGGTGTTCTCAGGCGATAACCCGTACACGGTGCAGGCAGCTGCGAAGACCGCCGGCATGGATATTTCTGCGGGCGCGATTGATGCCTCTACCCTGCCGGAAGACGGCCCCGAACTCGCCGAGGCCGCCGCAACCCACAATATTTTCGGTCGCGTTTCGCCCGAGCAGAAGAAGAACATGGTGATCTCGCTCAAAGAGCAAGGGCACGTCGTGGCAATGACCGGCGACGGTATTAACGATGCGCTCGCCCTCAAACACGCCAATCTCGGCATTGCAATGGGTAACGCTGCACCCGCGACGAAAGCCGTCTCGCGCCTGGTGCTTCTGGACGGCAAGTTCTCTTCGCTTCCCGCTGCCTTGGAACAGGGCCGCCAGGTGATTGCGAATATTGAGATGGTGGCGAACCTGTTCCTGACGAAGACAGGCTTTGCGATCCTGCTGGGTGTGGTCTTCGGTCTGATGGGGCTGATCTTCCCGTTCTTACCGCGCCAGTACTCGACCGCGGATTTCCTGATTGTTGGGGCGTCCTCTTTCGCGCTAGCGCTGCTGCCGAACTCCCGCCGCTATGTTCCGGGGTTTTTGCACCGTGTGCTGAACTATACGGTTCCGAACTCCATTATTGTGGTGGCGATGCTTCTGACCGTGAATTTGGCGGCGCTTCTGGTGTTCCCGGGAACCGATATGCGGCAGGTTCAGACTGCTTCTTTCATCACCCTGGTGATTATGGGATTGTGGAACCTTGCGGCAGTGGCTAGGCCGTTTAACAAGGCACGTATCCTGCTGTTTGGGGCGCTGCTTGCCGTATTCTTTGCGGCGTTGTTGGTTCCGGTTTTGGTGCGGTACCACCAGTTTGAGGCTCCGTCGGCGCTATTGTTGTGGCTGTCGGTGGGTGCTGGTGTTTTAGGGGCGGTTCTGATTGAGGTGAATGCGCACCGCTCGCGCCGCTGGCAGAAGCGTCATTACCCAGACCTTGAGGTGGCGCCTCTGCGGTTCTTCCCGCAGAAGTAGCACCTAGGGCTTTGGTGAGCACGCCGTGTGTTTGTGCATCTTAGCGGGTGCACGGATGCACGGCGTGTCTGGGTTTTGCCGCACCTGTGGGCCTGTGTGTAGTTTTTTGGTTCTTCTTGCTTTCTGAGGCAAAACCGATTACAGTACTGAATAAAACTTAAGGTTGTTTTGAACAGCCTTTAGCACAGGGTTGTTACTGGTTTGGCAGGCAAGACCTGAGTTACTCCGCTGCTGGGCGTATTTTACGTTGGTGGCACCCGTGTATTCGGGCACCCTTATACGGGTGTTGCGCACGGTGAAGGAGCTGACTCGGGTCTTTTTTGTTTTCCAGGTTGCGTCTTTTGGCAACAGCCCGCACAGACAATATCGCTAATTATCCAAGGGATGAACCGTGAAGAACCACGAGCTTGGCGAGAAGATTCTTGATGGCCTAGGCGGCCCCGAGAATATCGCCCACTTTACGCACTGCGCAACACGTTTGCGTGTTACCCCATCTTCGAATGAGAAGGTGGACCGCACCAAGATTGAGAACCTGCCCGGGGTGCTGTCGATTATTGAGCAGTCTGGTCAGACTCAGGTGGTACTTGGTGACCGCGTTGAGGCGGTCTATAACGAGATGCTGACCTTACCGGGTATGAAGAACTTGGGTGAGGATGATGACTCCAAGGCTAAATCATCCGGCGGTAAAAAGGCTGGCTGGCTGACGAATGTTTTCGATGTGCTCTCCGACTCCTTCCGTCCCCTGTTGTGGGCGCTGCTGGGCACCTCCATGATTCTCACCTTGATTGTGTTCCTGCAGCAGCTCGGCTTTTTCGGTCAATACACTGACCTGACGACCGGCCAGAGCGTGAACATTGATATTGTGAACGGGCCGAGATTTCCCCTTGAGGACACCGCCGCCGCCGCGAAGGCTAAGAGCCTCGAAACCGAATGGATGAAGCAGTTCGCTTTCTGGTACATCCTCAAGG
>ERZ772974.551-NODE-551-length-27046-cov-11.404394_pt1 | contig 27046 bp, 23 predicted proteins | sample MGYA00580671_ERZ772974 | MGnify/ENA primary metagenome ERZ772974 (study PRJEB29015, sample SAMEA2738065) | human oral metagenome | biome: human oral; feature: human-associated habitat; material: saliva | place: China | collected 2218 ... | reverse complement strand
TGATAAGGATTATACCATCTATGGAAAAATCATGCAATAAAACTCTTTTATAGAATCAAAGTTCAAATTTTTTTTTAAATTTTCTTGAAAAATAAAAAGATATATTCAGATGAGGTTCTATTTTTTCTAACTATGGAAAATTAAATTTTTAAAATAAGTAATAGATTTTTACTGAAAAAAATGTTACTATTCAAATGTAATAATAATTTTAACAAGGAGGAAATGAAATGGAAAATTTACATTTAAAAAGTTTTCTAGAGTACAAATTTTTATCCAACTTAGATTTTAATCCTGAAGGCAAAAATCTAGCTTTTAGTCTTAGTGAAAGTGATTATGAAAAGAATTCATATAAGCACTATATCTATAGTTTAAATACAGAGACAAAAGAAATAAGAAAACTTACTCATTTTGGAAAGGAAAAAAATTCTCTTTGGCTAAATAATGATATTATTTTATTTACAAGTGATAGAGATAGCGATATAGAAGAAAAGAAAAAATTAGGAGAAACTTGGACACTATTCTATGCACTTGATATAAAAAATGGTGGTGAAGCTTATGAATATATGAGATTGCCACTTGATGTTTCAAACATAAAAATAATTGATAAAAACAATTTTATTTTACTTGCTGACTATGATAACAATTCATATAATTTAAATGATTTAAAAGGTGAAGAAAGAGAAAAGGCAATAAAAGAAATTGAAGAGAACAAGGACTATGAAGTTTTAGATGAAATACCTTTCTGGAGTAATGGACATGGTTTCAGAAATAAAAAAAGAGATAGACTATATCACTATGATAAATTAAATAATAAAATAACTCCTATCTCTGATGAGTATACAAATGTTGAACTTGTTAATGTTAAAGATAATAAGGTTATTTTTGCAGGTAGAACTTTTACTGATAAACAAGGATTGACATCTGGGCTTTATGTTTATGATGTGAAATCTCAAAACTTAGAAGTAATTGTAGATAAAGAGCTTTATGATATCAGCTATGCAAACTTTATAGAAGATAAAATTATCTGTGCCTTAAGTGATATGAAGGCATATGGAGTAAATGAAAATCATAAACTATATTTAATAGATAGCAATAAAAATATTACACTTTTAAATGATAATGATACTTGGCTTTCTTGTACTGTTGGAAGCGATTGTAGATTAGGTGGAGGAAAATCATTTAAAGTTATAGGAAATAAATTATATTTCCTAGCAACAATAGCTGAAAGAGTGTATTTAAAATCTATAGATACAAATGGAAAAGTAGAAATTTTATCAGATAAAGATGGAACTATAGATTTCTTTGATATAGCTAATGAAGAAATATATTATGTTGGAATGAGAAACTATACTTTACAAGAAATTTATAAATTAGAAAATAATGAATCTACAAAATTAACTTCTTTCAATGAAGAAATAAATAAAAAATATAAAATATCTAAACCAGAAGTTTTTGATTTTACTACAAATGGAGCTACAACAAAAGGTTTTGTAATCTACCCTGTAGACTATGATAAAAATAAAACTTATCCTGCAATTTTGGATATACATGGTGGACCTAAAACAGTTTATGGAAATGTTTTCTATAATGAAATGCAAGTTTGGGCTAATATGGGATACTTCGTGTTCTTCACTAATCCACATGGAAGTGATGGATATGGAAATGAATTTGCAGATATAAGAGGGAAATATGGAACTATTGACTATGAAGATTTAATGAACTTTACTGACTATGTTCTAGAAAAATATCCTATAGATAAATCAAGAGTTGGAGTAACAGGTGGATCATATGGTGGATATATGACTAACTGGATAATTGGACATACAGATAGATTCCGTTGTGCAGTTTCTCAAAGAAGTATATCTAACTGGATTTCAAAATTTGGTACAACAGATATTGGTTATTATTTTAATGCAGACCAAAACCAAGCTACACCTTGGATAAATCATGATAAGTTATGGTGGCATTCTCCACTTAAATATGCAGATAAGGCTAAGACACCAACTCTATTTATACATTCTGAACAAGACTATAGATGTTGGTTAGCAGAAGGTATACAAATGTTTACAGCTTTAAAATACCATGGAGTAGAAGCTAGACTTTGTATGTTTAGAGGAGAAAATCACGAATTATCAAGAAGTGGAAAACCTAAACACAGATTGAGAAGATTAACAGAAATTACAAATTGGTTTGAAAAATACTTAAAGTAATAAAAATATTATTGTAAACTGCTTGATAGCCATTAGTGCCTCGTGAGCTCCGAAATGCTCACTCAACAATAATGGACATCGCAGCAGTTTAAACACTACGAAAGTAATTTTTATTAGCTTTAAGTAAATATAGAAGGTAAGAAGGTGAGTTATGAAAAAGAATATATTAAGAATTTTTCTATTTTTTCTTATCTCTATTGTGAGTTTTGCAGCAAGTTTTAGAATTGAAAAACTAGATATAGAAGCTAATTTACAAAAAGACGGTTCTATGGTAGTAAGTGAAGCTGTAACTTATGATATTGATGAGATAAATGGAGTGTATTTTGATATAGATGCTAAGGGCTTTGGTGAGCTAGAATATATACAAGTCTTTGAAGATGATTCTACAGGTGGTTTTAAAGAAGTAGATAGTTCTAATTATGAAGTCTCAGTAAATGATGAACTATATAGAATAAAACTATATTCTAAAAATTATAATAACAGAAGAACATTCAAGTTTGTATATAAATTATCAGAAGCTATAACAGTCTATGATGATGTGGCTCAATTCAATAGAAAGATGGTTGGGAAAGAATGGCAACAAGGAATAAACTACATCACAGCTAAAGTAATAATTCCAGTGTCAGCAAGTTATGATAATTCAAATATTTTAGTATTTGGACATGGTCCTCTTACAGGTGAAGTGGATAAAGAAGGAAATACAGTAGTCTATAAATTAAATAATTATTATCCAGGAGATTTTTTAGAAGCACATATTTTAATGGAACCTGAAATATTTTCTGAATATAATAAATCAAAGATAGTTCATAAAGATATGAAACAAAAGCTTTTAGATATGGAAGCTAAATTTGCTGATGAAGCTAATGCTGAAAGAGACAGAGCCATCAGACAACAAGAAATGATTAATAAAGTATTTGAAAAACCAGGTTTAATATTTGGTGTATTAAGCTCAATATGGGGAGCATTGATGTACTATATTCATGTAATTTTCAAAAGAAAGAATAAGGTAAAAAATAGTGTTGGAAAATACTTAAGAGAATTACCTGATAATTCTTCACCAGCTCTTGTTGGAGGCTTCATGACAAATAGTATCAATGATAATGAGATACTTGCAACTATTGTAGATTTAGTTAGAAGAAAAGTTTTAACTCTTGAAAATTCAGATAAAAATTCTATAATAATACTGACAGGAAGTACAGAAAATTTATCTGCACAAGAAAAAGCTATAGTGGATATCTATATAAATGATTTTGGAGATGGAAAATCATTAGATTTAAAGAGTTTTAGTTTTTTTCAAAAAGTACCTATGTCAGTAGCTAGAAAATTTGAAAAATGGAGAGCAATGATACAATCTGAAATGAGCAGAAAAAATTTAACTTATCAAGGTTTAGGATGTTTAGGAGTAATTTTCTTTGCATTCTTTCCAATGATTTTTACTTTTGCAGGACTTGTTATAGGAATGATTACAGGAAATAAAATGTTCTTATTAATAGTAGCTATGGGAATTATTTTATTTATCTCTGGAGCTAGAGCAAAATATCCTAGAAAAGAATTAGCTGAAGCCAAAGATAAATGGCAGGCATTTAAAAACTTTTTATCAGATTATTCACAATTAGAAGAAGCAAAGATAACATCAGTTCATCTATGGGAACAATATTTTGTCTATGCTGTAGCTTTAGGTGTATCTGAAAAAGTTGTAAAAGCATATAAGAAGGCATTAGATATGGGAGTTATAACTGATGTTCAAGGAGTAAATAGTCTTGCATATTCACCTATATTTAATCCTATGTTTAGCCGTTCATTTAGCAATTTAAATGGTATGGTTAGTAGAACAAATTCAGGAGCAAGTTCTGCTATTGCTTCAAGTAGAAGATCTAGTTCATCAGGTGGCGGAGGAGGATTTAGTTCTCATTCATCAGGTGGCGGAGGTTCTCGTGGTGGTGGTGGAGGTTTCTAATAAGGAAGCTCTGTATAAATAAAAAGTTTCAATATCTAGTTAAATATATTTACTAAAATATATGAAAAGGTCAAAAGGTGAGTTATGAGAAAGAATATATTAAGAATTTTTCTATTTTTTCTTATCTCTATTGTGAGTTTTGCAGCAAACTATAGAATTGAAAAGCTAGATATAGAAGCCAATTTACAAAAAGATGGTTCTATGGTAGTAAGCGAAGCTGTAACTTATGATATAGATGAGATAAATGGAGTATATTTTGATATTGATGCTAAGGGTTTTGGTGAACTAGAAGATCTACAAGTCTTTGAAGATGAGCCAAATACTAGTAGCTTTAAAGAAGTAGATGCATCTAATTATGAAGTTTCAGCAAGTGATGAATTATATAGAATAAAACTTTACTCTAAAAATCAAAATAATATAAGAACATTCAAGTTTGTATATAAGTTACCAGAAGCTATAACAGTCTATGATGATGTAGCTCAATTCAATAGAAAGATGGTTGGACAAGAATGGCAACAAGGAATAAAACATATCACAGCTAAGGTAATAGTTCCAGTGCCCACAGACTATGATAATTCAAATATTTTAGTATTCGGGCATGGACCACTTACAGGTGAAGTAGATAAAGAAGGAAATACAGTAGTCTATAAATTAGATGATTACTATCCAGGAGATTTTTTAGAGGCACATATTTTAATGGAACCTGAAATATTTTCTGAATATAATAAATCAAAGATAGTTCATAAAGACATGAAACAAGAGCTTTTAGATATGGAAGCAAAATTATCAGAAGAAGCTAATACAGAAAGAGATAAGGCTAGTAGCCAACAAAAAATATCTAAAAAACAAGGGGTAATACTGGGAGTATTAGGTTCAATATGGGGAGTATTGATGTTCTATATTTATGGAATTTACAGAAGAAAGAATAGGGTAAAAAATAGTGTTGGAAAATATTTAAGAGAATTACCTGATGATTCTTCACCAGCTCTTGTTGGAAGTTTTATGACAGACAGTATCAGTGGTAATGAAATACTTGCAACTATTGTAGATTTAATTAGAAAAAAGGTTTTAATGCTTGAAACTTCAGGAGAAAAGTCTATAATAACATTGGTAGGAAACACAGAAAAATTATCAGCACAAGAAAGAGTTATAGTAGATATCTATATAAATGATTTTGGAAATGGAAAATCCCTTGATTTAAAAGATTTTGACTTATTTCAAGAAGTACCTATGTCAACTGCTAGAAAATTTGAAAAATGGAAAACGATAATACAATCTGAAATGGATAGAAAAGATTTAGTTTTTGAAGGTTTTAAAGGTATGGGAGAAAACCTATTTTACACATCTTTAGGTGGGATCATTTTAGGAATAAAGTTTTTTAAAAATATTTTAGAAAAAGCTATGGAAAGTAAAATGTTTCTAATAATAGTAATTATGGGGTTTATTTTACTTATTTCACTAACTAAGGCAAGATACCCCAGAAAAGAGTTAGCTGAAGCTAAAGATAAATGGCAAGCATTTAAAAACTTTCTATCTGATTATTCACAATTGGAAGAAGCAAAGATATCATCAGTTCACTTATGGGAACAGTATTTTGTCTATGCTATAGCTTTAGAAGTATCTGAAAAGGTTGTAGAAGCATATAAGAAGGCATTAGATATGGGAGTTATTGATCAAGGAGTGAATAAATTCAGAACTTCGCCTATATTTAATCCTATGTTTAGTCGTTCATTTAGCAATTTAAATGGTATGGTTAGTAGAACAAATTCAATGGCAAGTTCTACTATTGCATCAAGTAGAAGATCTAGCTCATCAGGTGGTGGAGGAGGATTTGGCTCTGGTTCATCAGGTGGTGGCGGTTCTCGTGGTGGAGGAGGAGCTTTCTAACAAAGAAGCCTTCATATATAATAAAAAATAGGAGGGAAAATGGTAGTATTAGGAATAGTATTGGCAGTAGTTGTAGTTTTAGCTTTATTAGCTATAAGCTATAAAAACAAGTTTGTTGTTTTGGATAATAGAGTGAAAAATGCTTGGAGTCAAATTGATGTACAAATGCAAAATAGATTCAGTCTTGTTCCAAATTTAGTTGAAACAGTTAAAGGTTATGCTAAACATGAAAAGGAAACTTTTGAAGGAATAGCAAATGCAAAGGCAAAGTATATGTCAGCAAATACAGCAGCTGAAAAAATGGAAGCAAATAACCAATTAAGTGGATTTTTAGGAAGACTTTTTGCTATATCAGAAGCATATCCTGAATTAAAAGCAAATACAGGTTTTGAAAATTTACAAGGTCAACTTGTGGAAGTTGAAAACAAAATTAGATTTGCTAGACAATTTTATAACGATACAGTAACTGAGTATAACCAAGCTATACAAATGTTCCCTGGAAGTTTATTTGCAGGATTTTTTAACTATCATAATGCAGAATTATTTAAAGCAAATGACATGGCAAGAGAAGAAGTACAAGTTAAATTCTAGGAGGTTTTATGAAAAAAGTATATTTAGTGGCAGCAGTATTGGCATTAATTTTTGGTTTTTCTTATTGTTACAAAAAGGATAAAACAGAAAAAACAGAAACTGCAACAGAAAAAGAAGCAGTAGTAAATGAAGTAAAAAATGAAGATATGGTAATTCCAGGTTATGCTTTAGGTGAAATTCCTAGTATTACAATACCTGAAATACCAAATCTTTCTGTATCAGAAAATCCTGATGCAAAGATTACTTTAGATATGGCTAAAAAGATATCATCTGTTCCTGGTATTACAATTAGTCCTGTAAAAGTTGAAGATAGCAACATAGTTGGTGGATCTTATTCTATGCAAATTGGTAAAAATGGAGATGGACAATATAGTGATAAAAATAAATCTGTTCAAACTGATGGGAATGGAGCAGGTCAATATGAAGATGACAAAGTAACTATTCAAAGAGATGAAGATGGAGCAGGACAATATATTAATAAAGTTACAGGAGTTACTCTTCAAGTCGATAAAGATGGAGCAGGTCAATATATAGATGAGAAAAATGACCTTTCTATACAAGTTAATAAAGATGGAACAGGTTTATATACAGATAAAAAGAATAATGTTACAATTTATGTAAATGAAAATGATGTAAGATATGTTAGTACTGATATTGAAATGGTAAATAATGGTGATGGTAGTGGTACTTATACTGATAAGTCAAAAAATCTTGTAATTGAAAACGATGGAAAAGGAAAAGCTAAAATAACATTTAATGGTCAAACTACTGAAGTGGATGCAAAACCTTTAGAAAAACCAGGTAAATTGGCAAAATTAGAAATGGTTCCACCAGTTCCTAGTATAGAAGCTAATAGTCTTTTAATAACTTTAGACTCTGCAGTTCTTTTTGATGTAGATAAGTATGATGTACGTGTACATCCTGAAGCTGAAGAAGTTCTTAAGAATCTTGCTATAGTATTAAAAGAAATGGATGTAAAGAATTTTGAAATAGATGGTCATACAGATTCTGATGGTAGTGATGAGTACAATCAAGTTTTATCAGAAAAACGTGCTAATTCTGTTAAAAATTTCTTAGTTTCACAAGGAGTTACTGCTGAAATTACAACAAAAGGTTATGGAGAAAGCAAACCAGTTGCATCAAATGATACAGCAGAAGGAAGACAAAAAAATCGTCGTGTTGAAATTATAATACCAACAATTTAATAAGAATAAAAAATGGGAATATTGTAATATTCCCATTTTTATATGTTATCTAGTTAATTTTCTAATAGCTTTTGTAAGTTCTTTATTTTTTATAGCAAGAGAGCTCAATTTCATAAATTTTTCAAATTCCTCGTCATCTATACTCAATTCATCTTTAATGAACTCTTCAAGTTTTTTTATTTCTTGTGGAAATAAAATAGGTTTTGTAGATAGATTAATTTCTTCAACAGTTTTATCACCATCAAAGAAGGCTAAAATTTTCTTCCAGTTATCAATAGGATCTAATCTTCTTAGTAACATCATAGTTTTATAGTCAAGTTCAGGGATTTCATTATAACCTTTTCTTTTTAGAAAACTTAAAGTTTCATCATCTGTTTTAGTAAAAAGTAATAATTCTCCAGCCTTTTTCATAGTCATAATTTTAGGCATTCTCTTGGCTCTATTATTTGTCTTTAAATATCTTGAAAGAGGAACTAATTTCACTTCTTGATAGAAAGCAATAGCAAATTCATTAAAACTAAGACCAGGCATAATTTCATTTTTTTCAATTAAATCAATCATATTATTAATTTTTTCAAAATTTAGCATCTTAACCCTCCTATTACTAAATAGATAAATTATTCATTTGAATATTTATTTAAAACTTCTTGCCACATACCATTTTGTTTCATAATAAACTCTAAAAATTCTCTTACAGCAGCATCTCCTCCATTTTTAGTGGAAATAAAATCACAAATTTCTAAAATTTCTGCAACAGAATCTTTAGGACAAGCAGTTAGCCCAACCTTCTTCATAACTCCAATATCATTTAAATCATCTCCCATATAGGCTGTGTTCTCAAAAGTTATGTCTAATTCATCCAGTAATTTTTTCAAGTCTTGAGTTTTATTTTTTGAACCTTGTATAACATATTTTATTCCTAACTCTTTTGCTCTTCTTTCAACTATGTTAGATTTTTTTCCTGTTAGTATAGCAACTTCTCCACCAAGTTTCAGCCAATTCACAAGAGCAAAACCGTCCTTTACATTAAAAGCTTTAAAAGAGTTATCTTTATCATCTACATAAATCTTTCCATCAGTTAAAGTCCCATCAACATCTAAAACTAAAATTTTTATATCCTTCATAAAACTTCCTTATTTTTTTAATAATTTTTTATATTCTTCAAGAGATATTTTATTCGTATCAGAAGAAAGAGTTATTTTTTTAAGATTATTTGTTCCTGTAAAACTTATATTAGAACTTAAAGAATTGATATGAGTAATACATATGGCTAAAGCATCGGCAGCATCATCAGGTTTAGGTATTTCAGAAAGGCCTAAAAATTTCTGTACCATAAGTTGAACTTGCTTTTTCTCTGCCTTTCCATAGCCTGTAATACCAATTTTTACTTGTAGTGGAGTATAATTTGACATAGGTATATTATTTTGTTTACCTGCAAGTAAAATAACTCCTCTAGCTTGAGCAACAGAAATTACAGTTTTATTATTTTTAAAATAAAATAAGTCTTCTATTGCCATAAACTCTGGCTTATATTTTTTTAAAATCTTATCTAATTCATTGTATACAATTTCTAATCTTTCCTCATTACTTAAATCTTTTGAAGTTAATATTACCCCGTAGTCAACTATTGAATATTTATTTTTATTATAATCTATAATTCCATATCCAACTATTGCAGTTCCAGGGTCTATTCCTATAACACGCATTATACATCCCTTACATATTCAACATTTTGTATAGCTGAAAGTGAAACAACCACATCTGATATATTATTTCTACCTCTCATACTCACAGTAAAAGTAACTAAAGCATCATCTTGATATTTATCTATTTCAGTTATTTTTATAGATCTTTGTCTAAACACTTCATAGGCTTCTATAAGTCCATTTGCAAAATTTTCTGAATCAAAAAACTTTACTTCAAATTTTAAAAGTCTAGTCTTTTTAACCAATTTTGATTCAAGTTTTTTAAGAGTTACCATAATAATTATCATAAATACAACTGCAACAGCAGCTATATTATAGAATCCCCAACCTATTCCTAAACCAACACAGGCAGTAGCCCATATTCCGGCAGCTGTAGTTAGTCCTCCAACTGTTTCACCTTTTTCTTTCATTATACTTCCAGCACCTAGGAAACCAACCCCACTTATTACTTGAGCTCCAAGTCTTCCTAAGTCTGTCTTTATAACAGAAGCTACTGCAGAACCTTCAGTACTAGCTAAATCTAAGATATTTAATCTCAATTGGTCTTGTACCATAGATACTATAGCTGCTCCAAAGCAAACTAAAATATGAGTTCTAAAACCAGCAGGACGGTTATTTTTTTCTCTTTCATAACCAACAATACCTCCAAAAAGTATTGCTAATATTAGTCTAAAACAAACAATCTCAACAGTTAATTCTCCTGTGAATTTAATTTTTAAAAACTTGTCAAGTATATCAAATATGTGCATCATAAAAATTAAAATTCTCCTTTCTTTTTACTTCCTTATATCTTTTTCTCCCCAAGTAGCTTGTTTTATCATAAGATAGGTTAAAAGCTTCTTAGGTAATTTTGTAATTATTGCAATTAAAATTCTCATACTCAAAGGATATATTACCTTTTCTTTTTTGTCATTTATAGCCTTAACTATTATATCTGTTGATTTCTCCTCAGAAAGAACAGTAGGCTTATTTGTTATATCTTCTTTACTTAAAGATTTTAACTTATCCGTAGCTATATAGCCGGGAACTATAGTAGTTATATTTATGTTGTAATCTCTAAAAAATGCTCTGTATGTTTCACAAACTCCCATTATTGTTAGTTTTGTTCTTGCATAAACAGAGGCTTTAGGATAGTCAATAAGACCTGCAATGGATGAAACAATTGCAATATGCCCTTTATTATTTGTAAACATCATATCTCTTACTGCTTCGAAAGTATTGATAACTCCTGTTAAGTTTATGTCTATCATGGCAAAGGCTTCGTTGTTTGTCAGTTTTGTAGTTCTGTTATTAGTATATATACCTGCAGAATTTATGATTAGATCTAAATTTCCTTGTGAAAAATCTTCAATAGCACTTTTTAAATCACTTTTGTTTCTAACATCAACCTTATACAATTTTAATCCCTTATTAACTTCCTCAATCTTTTTTAATTTTTCATCGTTTGTTCCACAAATAGCAACCTCATTGCCCAAGGACAAATATCTTTTAGCAAGAGAAAGACCTATACCGGAACTTCCACCTATAATAAAAACTTTCATTAAAACTCCCTTTCTTTTATTCTTTTTATTATTATACTATATTTTTTTGATATATAAAAGTAATAAAATTAATTTTATCGAAATTAAATATTATTATCATATAATTTGTTATAAAAAAATATATTTTTTACTAATTTTTTTAAAAATTATGATATAATAAAAAAAAGAGGTGGGATTATGATTAGTAAAGAAGATATAAAACAACTTGAAGTTATTTTTCCTTTTTGGTTTGAACTAAATCAAAATGATAGAGCTAAAATAATTCTTTCAAGTCGGGTTTTATCTTTAAAGAAAGAAGCTATCTTTTTTAATTCAAATGAATTAGATGGACTTCTGTTTCTAAAATCGGGAAGATTAAGATTCTTTTTGTCATCTCTAGATGCAAGAGATTTACCTTTATACTATTTAAAAGAAACTGAAGTAGAATTTTTTGAAGATTTTAATAATAAGCTTATTTCTCCAATTTTAGATATTGCTTTTGTTGTTGAAAGAAATAGTGAAGTTCTTTTAATACCTTGTAGTATATTAAATCTTTTTAGAAAAAAATATAGTATAATGGAAAGATTTTTACATGATTTAACAAGAGAGAAATTATCAAAATCCTTATTATCTTTACAGAATATTTTATTAATACCACTTAAGGAAAGGTTATTAAATTTTTTATACAGTCTGAAAAAAAATGAGATATCTTTAACTCATGAAGAGATTGCTAAAAAATTAGGAAGTTCTAGAGAAGTTATCAGTAGAAATTTAAAAATTTTAGAAAAAGAAAATTTCTTAAAAATGAATAGGAAAAAAATAATTATAATAGGTCGAGGTGAAGTATTATGAAAAAACCAATTATTGGAATTTCTGCAAGTATGATATTTGAAGAAAAAGATGAATTATTTTTGGGAGATAAATATTCCTGTGTTGCTCACTCTTATGTAGATGCTATTTATAAATCAGGTGGAATACCTGTTGTATTACCTATTTTAAAAGATGTTTCTGCAATAAGAGAACAAGTTAAATTATTAGATGGTATAGTTTTATCAGGTGGACGTGATGTGGATCCTCACTTCTATGGAGAAGAACCTTTAGAAAAATTAGAAGCTATTTTCCCTGAAAGAGATGTACATGAAACTGCTTTAATAAAGACAGCTACAGACTTAAAGAAACCTATTTTTGCAATATGTCGTGGTATGCAAATACTTAATGTTGTTTATGGAGGAACTTTATATCAAGATATTTCTTATGCTCCAGGAGAACATATAAAACATTATCAAATAGGAACACCTTATCAAGCAACACATTCTATAAAAATTGATAAGAGCTCAACTTTATTTAGAATGGCTGATAAATTAGAAGTTGAAAGAGTTAACTCTTTCCACCATCAAGCATTAAAAAAATTAGCAGATGGACTTAAAGTTGTAGCTACTGCTCCTGATGGAATAATAGAAGCGGTTGAAGGAACTAATGAAGATGGAATGTTTATACTTGGAGTACAATTTCACCCAGAAATGATGTATGATAAAAGTACTTTTGCTAGATCAATGTTTAAGAGATTTATTACTATCTGTTTAGAAAGCAGACCAACAGATGTAATTCTAAAAGATGGACTTCATCATGAAGAAGAGTATAAAACAAAAGAAATAGCTGATAGAATAAAAGAGCTTGAAGAAGAAGAAAAAAAGGAATTTTTTAAAGGGGATTTATAATCCCCTTTTTTCTTTACTATTAAATTAACCTAAAAATAATTCTTTCAATTCTTTGATATTGTTTCTACTTACAGGAATAGCTGTGGGATAATTTTTAATTTTTATTATCCAAGATGAGTTAAACCATTGTTCTATCTCTGTTATCTTATCTAAATTTATTATGAAAGAACGATGACAACGATAAAAATTATTTCCTTTTAGCATTTCTTCCCACTTTGAAATTTTAATTTTGCTTATGTATTTCTTTTGATTAGAGAAAATCAAAGTTTCTTTTTCATCAGCCTCTATATAATCAACATCATCTAATGAGATGACATAAAGCCTTTCATCCATATTGATAGTAATTTTCTTTAAATTATTATTTTTAACTGTATTTACAGTCTCATTTTTTATATTGACTAGAGATTTTAAAAGATTTCTTATCCTACTTTCTGAATAAGGCTTTAAAAGATAGTCATAGGCTTTTATTTCAAAAGCATCAACAGCATAATCTTTATAGGCTGTAATAAAAATAATTTTCGTATCAGGATACATCTTTGTAATTATTTTTCCCAAACTAATTCCATTCATATCAGGCATATTGATATCTAGAAAAATAGCATCAACAGCATTTTTTTCCAAAAATGTCAAAGTATCTAAAGGATTATCAAATTCAGCAATAAGTTTAATTTCCTTTTCTTCATCTATAAAATATTTTAACTCTTCCCTTGCAGGTAGCTCGTCTTCAACTATAATGCAACTAATCATATTTTACACCTCCAAGTATTTTAAATTTTATCCTTGTTCCTTGTTCTAATTTTGTTATATTTAGACCTTCACCATAAAGAAGTTTCAATCTTTGATGAACATTCTTTAGACCTATATTTTCTTCAATTTTTTTATCTAAATTATCTATTACAACTTGTTCTATTCCAACTCCATCATCTTCAATTGCAACTTCTATATCTTTATCAATTTTTTTTACAATAATTTTTACAAAGCCATTATCTCTCTTTTTTAAAATACCATGTTTTATACTATTTTCAACAAGAGGTTGTATAATTAAACTAGGTATTTGAAAATTATATAAGCTTTCATCAACATCATAAATTATATTTAGTTTTTCACCAAATCTAGCTTTTTCTATTTTAATATAAGTATTAATTTGATTTAATTCCTTTATTAATTCCACGCTTTTTAAATTGTTATCCAAATTATATCTTAAATAGTTTGATAAATCTATAGTAACTTCTCTAGCCTTTTCAGGATTAGTTCTGATAAGAGAAGTCATAGTATTTAGTACATTAAATAGAAAATGTGGATTTATTTGAGATTGTAAAGCCTTTAACTCAGAATACTTAAGCAAAGATATTAAATTTTCTACCTTACTAATTTCCATTTGAGTTGAAATAAGATGAGATAGTCCTATCATTAAATATCTATTTTTTTCTGTTATTTTTTCTGCAGTATCGAAAAATATCTTTAAAGTTCCAGATACATCATTCTTTTCTTTTAAAGGTAGAATAATACAAGACTTTATATGAGGAGAAATATAGAAAAAATCTTCTATAATTTCATCTTCATCATCTTTTATAACAAGCATAACTTCACCAGTCTTTAAAACTTCCCTAGTATTGTTACTTCTAATATTACTTCTGCTTATTACAGACTTATCTGTAGAAAATCCTGCAATAATTTCTTTTGTATCTGTTATTACTGTGGCTCTTGCTCCTAAAGAATTAGCAATTATCTTACAAACTTCATTAAGATTTTCTGTATTTCTAAAGTAAGGAAGAGTCTTATTTGCTATTTCTAAGGCAAGTTTTGCTTGGTTACCAGCTATAAGTTCACTTTTTTGAATGATATCTTCAACAAGTAGAATAAGAATAGCCGCTCCAACAGAGTTCATAAACACCATAGGAATATAAAAGTTTTTAACTATACTTTGAGCTAAAGCCTTATCTTTTTGTATTAATAAAATTAAAGCCATACTTAAATTTTCAACAACAAAGGCTAGAAGAAAAGCAAAAAACATTCTATCTTTATTTTTAGCAAAACGAGAAACATAAGCAGTTAGAAATCCACCTATTGTAGTTGCAATAGCACAAGGAATAGCTGTTTCTCTACCAAGATTAACAATAGCTCTATGTATTCCAGCAATAAGACCTGTGATTGCTGCAACATAAGGACCTCCTAGAAGTCCTCCAGCAACAACTCCCATATTTCTTGTGTTTAAGATAGCACCATTAAAATTTAGTCCTATATAAGTTCCACTGATAGAAAGTAATGAGAAGAAAAAAGATAGAGCTACTATATCTTTTTTAGTTTTTGCCTTACTTTTTATAATTATATTTGCCTTATCTATTTTAATAAAGAAAAAGGCAATTATTGCAGAACAACCAATATTACTTATTAAGTGTGAAATAAATTGTATATTCATAAATTAACTCCAAATCTAAAATTTAAAGAGAAAGGACTATAAAAAAATAAAATATTAATGTTTTAAAATATATCAAATTAATTATAATAGTTCTTTCTTTTTTATTATAGTATAACAAATTTTTAAATCTTAATAAATACTTGTGAAAAAAAATTTACATTTCAAGCTTAAATATTAACATCTTATTCCAAATAGTATGAAAAATAAGCAAAAACAGTGTATAATAAAGAAAATTTTAATTAAGGGGGCAGATATTATGTATAGTTTTATAGGATCGATAATAGCTTTAGTGCTAGGTTATTTTATTTATGGAAAAATCGTAGACAGAATTTTTGGAGCAGATGATACAAAAATTACTCCTGCAAAAAGATTAGCAGATGGTGTTGATTACATGGAAATGGGATGGGCAAGAGCTTTCCTTATCCAATTCCTTAACATCGCTGGAACTGGACCAATATTTGGAGCAGTTGCTGGTGCATTATGGGGACCAGCTGCATTTCTTTGGATAGTCTTTGGATGTATCTTTGGAGGAGCAGTTCATGATTATCTTTTAGGTATGATGTCAGTTAGACAAGATGGAGCATCTGTTTCTGAAATAGTTGGAGAAAACTTAGGAAATGGAGCAAAACAAATAATGAGAGTTTTCTCTGTTGTACTTTTATTATTAGTTGGAGTTGTGTTTATAATGAGTCCAGCTCAAATATTAAAAGATATAACAGGTGTAAGCTATGAAATTTGGTTAGCAGTTATTATAGTTTATTATCTATGTGCAACTGTTTTACCAGTTGACCAAGTAATAGGAAAAATTTATCCTGTATTTGGATTATCATTATTAGTAATGGCAGTTGGAATTGGTGGAGGATTAATAATAAATAATGCTGATATTCCTGAAATAGCATTTGTAAATATGCATCCAGCAGGAAAATCAATATTCCCTTATTTATGTATTTCAATAGCTTGTGGAGCAATCAGTGGTTTCCATGCTACTCAATCTCCTATGATGGCTAGATGTTTAAGAACAGAAAAAGATGGAAGAAAAGTTTTCTATGGTGCAATGATATCTGAAGGAATTATAGCTCTTATATGGGCTGCAGCAGCAATGTCATTCTTTGGTGGAATTCCACAACTTGCTGAAGCAGGACCAGCTGCAGTTGTAGTTAATAAAATATCAGTTGGAATCTTAGGAAAAGTTGGAGGAGCATTAGCTTTACTTGGAGTTGTTGCTTGTCCTATAACTTCTGGAGATACAGCATTTAGAAGTGCAAGACTTACTATTGCTGACTCTTTAAAATATAAACAAGGACCTATCGTAAATAGATTTGTTGTTGCAATTCCTTTATTCGTATTAGGTATTGCATTATGTTTCATCCCATTCAATGTTATCTGGAGATACTTTGGTTGGGCAAACCAAACTCTTGCTACAATAGCTCTATGGGCAGCTGTTAAATACTTAGCAAACAGAGGAAAGAACTTCTGGATTGCTTTAATACCAGCAATGTTCATGACAGTGGTTGTAACTTCTTATATCCTTGCAGCACCTGAAGGATTTGTAAGATTCTTTGGAGATAAAGATATAAAAGTTATTGAACACATTGCAATAGTAATTGGATGTGTTGTGTCTTTAGGATGTACAGCTGCATTCTTTATGTCAAACAAAAAAACAAATTTAATCACTGAATAACAGAACTCCCATTATTCACAGAAAATACTCCCAGAGCAAAGCTGGGGGTATTTTTTTTATGTAAAAAATTATCAATATTACAATATTTATATCTTAATTATGATTTATAGCTTGATGTTTAAAGGATTTACAAAAAAAAATAAATTTGTCTCTTTTCTTTCACTTAAAAAGAAATAAAAAATTTGTAATAATACTATCAGATAAAGAAATAAGGGAGGTGATAAATATGGGAAAAATGACATTAAAAGATGCTGCAAGAATACAAGCAGTAACATCTAAAAATAATGGAGGTATAGTTCCAAAAGACAGTTTCTCTTCGAGAGCAACAAGTGCTGCAGCAAAAAATTCAGGAAAAAACAAATAAAAAAATTAAGAGTAGCAAAAATTTCTTTGCTACTCTTATAAAAAAAATCTTAAATTAAATAAGGAGGATATCATGACTCAAGTATTAGATAACAATATAAATCAACATTTTCAAGAATTAATTATTAGAACATTAGGGATTATAACTCGTAATAAGACACAAAAACATATAGAAATTAGTATTCATCCACTAAGAGATTTATTTCAAGACTATTATAAGGAAGATATTTATTGGAAATTTGAAAGTAAAGACTCAGTTCCTTGGTTATGTTTTTGGTCAAGAAAATTAGCTGAAGAGCCAGCTAATGGGATTTATCCTATGTTCTATTCTTACTCAGGAAAACAAAATGGGCAAAATATTAAATATCTTGTTTTGGCATTTGGAAAAAGTGTAAAAAAAGAAACAAATATTGATTGGGATAAAAAACTACCAGTAGAAAATATTAATGATTTTTTTTATAAGTTAGGTGTTGAAGGACTTCCAACTTATAAAAATGAGATTAATTACGGAACTTCAAAGGTATATAAGGCTTATATAGTTAATCAAGAAAACTTTAATGACATTAACTTTCAAGATGAAATTTATAATGATTTTAAAAATTTATTTGAATACTATTTAGCTTATGCAAAATATATTACTTATGAAAAAAATTGGATTAAAATAAGTGATAGTAAAGAAGAATTAAAAATAGCTTATGAAAAAGAACTTAATAAAATTCTTGAAACATTGAAAGATACACAAGATACATTAAAATTTAAAAAAATAATTAGAACAGAAAATGAAATTAAAGAAAATCCTATTCAAATAAAAAAAGAATTTAGCTTTCCTTTAAATACTATATTGTATGGTCCACCAGGAACAGGAAAAACATATAATTCAGTTTTTTATTCGATTGGAATTATTGAAAAAAACGAATCTATTTTTAAATTAAAGAATGACGATGAAGTATTTAAAAAATTTAAGGAATATAAGGATAGAAACTTAATAAAATTTATTACTTTTCATCAATCTTATGGTTATGAAGACTTTATTGAAGGTATAAGACCTCAACTAGGGAATGAAAGTAAGGATTTAAAATATATTCTTCACTCTGGAATATTTAAAGATATGTGTCTTAGAGCTAAGAATGATAAAGAAAATAATTATATTCTAATTATTGATGAAATAAATAGAGGAAATATTTCAAAAATCTTTGGAGAATTAATTTCTTTAATTGAACCTTCTAAAAGAGAAGGGGAAAAAGAAGAAGTGGAAGTAATCTTACCTTATTCAAAAGAAAAATTTACTATACCTAAAAATCTATATATTATTGGGACAATGAATACAGCTGACAGATCAATTGCTTTGTTAGACATTGCACTTCGTAGAAGATTTAATTTCATTGAAATAATGCCTCAATATGATATTTTAAAAGATGTAGCTGACATAAAAATAGCTTTACTTTTATCAACTCTTAATGAAAGAATAGAGTTTTTACTTGATAGGGAACATACAATAGGGCATTCATATTTTTTGAATATAAATACTTTTGAAGATTTAGTAAATGTTTTTAAAAATTATATTATTCCTCTATTACAAGAATATTTCTATGAAGATTTTGAAAAGATAAAATCTATTTTTGATAATAATGGTTTTATAACTTCAAAAAATATTTCTTTAAATAATCAAAGAAAATCTATTTATAAGCTTAATGAAGAAGCATTAAAAGTTCCAGACAACTATAAAAAAATCTATTTATCTGTTGAAGATGAGGAATAGTGATCATTCTATGGAAGAGAGAATATTTACATTCAGAGAATTTCAAAAGATTAAAAATAAAAAAATATATTCAAAATTAAAGAAATATATTGATGATAATAATTTAGAAGATAGATATGAGTTTTTTAAAATTACTAAAGATAGTATAGTTCCTCAGAATTTTGTAGGAACTATACCTCTTAATGATATCCAAATAGAGATATTACCTAAAATACCTTTGGTAGAAAATAATATTGTTGCAGAAAAAATTAGATTTTTAGAAATATTACAAAATATTACTTATTTTAAAGAAAAAATCTTTAATGTTTCAAAAATAGAAATAGCCAACACATCGATTTTAGAAACATTTATCCATTTTTTTATAAAAGAAGTTGAAAAAATTATAGAAAAAGGTTTATTATATAGATACATAGATAGGAATGAAAATATTAGCATTTTTAAAGGAAAATTAGATATAAATAATCATATAAAATATAACTTTTCACATAAAGAAAAATTTTTTATGAAATTTGATGAATTTTCGATTAATTCTTTAGAAAACAGTATTATAAAATTAACCATTCAAAAGTTAAAGAAGATATCTGTTAATCCAAAAAATAAAGAAAAATTAAATAAAATATCACATCATTTCGAAAAGATTAGTATTCTTCCTAATTCTATTGAAAATTTAAAATGTATCACTTTTGATAGAATAAATGATTATTATAAAAATTCTATTCAATGGTCTAAGATATTTTTGAATAATCAGTCATCTTCAATTTTTTCAACAACTAATGGCGAAGTAGCAACTATGCTCTTTCCAATGGAAACAATTTTTGAGAATTACATAGCAAACAAGTTAATAAACATAGTAAAAGAAAAGTTTTATAATCAACTTATCGTAAAAGTACAAGATGATTCTTGTTCAGTTTTTTCTACTACAACTTTAAATGATACTGAAATTAATAATATGTTTAATATAAAACCTGATATTGTTATAAAAAATGAGAAGTCTAAAGAGATATTTATTTTAGATACAAAATGGAAAATATTAAATAAGTTAGATAATAAGTTTAAAATATCTATGGATGATATTTATCAAATGCTTTCATATGTAAAGATATATAATGATAGATATAAAAATAGTCACACTTGTGAAAAAGCCTATTTAATTTATCCAGCTACAAATAGAAGAGAGAGTAGTTTTTCTTCAGAGGATAAAATAAAATTTAAAACTAATAAATTTGAATTAAATATTTGTTTTGTAAATTTATCTTCAGAAGAAACAACTGAAAAAGATTTGGTTAATATTTTAAATAAATTTATAAAAAAAGGGGAAAAATATGAGAAAAATAGGAAAATTTAAAACAATAGGAGAAATTTTTAAAAAATTTGCTGAAACAGAAGCTTATAATTTAGGATTTGAATTTAAAGAAACAACTAAAAAATCTATAAAAAGAATAGCAAAAGAACAAGAAATTTCAATAGAAAATTATTTTGATTTATTGAAGGAATTAAAAAATATTAATATAAAAGAAGAATTATTTGTTATTAACCCTTTTGCAAAGAAAATAGGATTTATAAATCTTTGTAAATCTATAAAGTATTTAATGGAAATTGTCTTAGAAGAATTTTTAGATGATTATAAATATTTGATTAATAACTGTAGTATCCATATTAAGCAAGAAGAATTAGATGAAGTTTTAAACTCTCATTTATTTATTCCTATAATAAAAAAAATGGTTTCTACAATATATAGAGAATTATCAGTTGAAAAAATATTTGATATTGATGAAATAGATGAAAATAAGAAAGTAAAAATTTTTAAAAGTAAACTAAGAGAAATTATAGGAAAAAAAAGTATATATGCCTTAGAAAAAGAAAAAGAAGGAATTTACAAATTTATTTCAGATTTAGAAAAAAAGAAAGATCAATCTTCAAAATTTGATACAGTATTATCTTTTATAAAGAAATTAGATTTATCAGAAGCGAATGAAAATGAAGTATTTTTATTTTTAACTTTATTTTTAATTGAAAGAAATTTATTTAAAAAATTTGATATTAAAGATAAAGTAGATGAAGTTCAAGGATATGATATTGATACTCTAATTAAAACTATTGAAAATAAAGGAAAAAGTGAAGAATATATAAAACAAGAAGAATTTATTAATGAGATGAAAAAAATTATAAATAATTTAAATTCTGAAAATTATGAAGAATCAAAGGAAAAAATAGAGAAAATATATAAAAAAGATACATCAAGTTTACTTCAATATTTTAAAGATTATTATTGTGGAAGATTCTTAGCAAGAAGTGGAGAAGAAGAAAATGGACTAGATAGGTATTTTAACTCCTTAGAAGAAGCGAAATATAGAGCAGGAAAGTTTTTAGAAAATATTTTAATAGAAGGAATGATTTTAGCATTTAGAATAGATAGTAAAAAGTATAAGAAGTTTTATAACTATACAAGATTTATGGGAATAGTTACAAAAGAATATGAAGGAGATAATGATTGGATAAATAAACATTATTTTCAATATTTTGATAGATACTTTAGTCCAATTTTTGAAAAAAATGAAAAAGTTGATGCTAATGATTATTTAGTTCTTAGTACAGGAGAAAAATTAGTAGAAGATAAAGCTCTATCAATAAAAGATTTAAGAAGTCCTAATGCAAAATATAAATTTAATATTAGAGAAGAAACTAGACTTTCTATATTTTCAAGATTACCTGCTAATATTATAAAGAGCTATACAGAAGAATATATACAATTTTGTATAGTTAAATTATTGGAAGAAGGAGCAGATATAAATTTTATAAATTCTACTGGTGAAACAGCACTTATGGGAGCTATTGCATACAAAAATTATGAAAGAGCTAAGTTGTTATTAAAATATCCAAAAGTAAAAGAAACAATAAATCAAAAATCTTTAAGAAAAAAGAATACAGTAATATCATTAATAATAGAACAATTTGTAGTGTTTGGTGGATTTTTACCATTTGAAATGAAAGAACTTTTATTAGAACTTTTTACAGAAATATTAAAATATAAACCTAACTTAAATCAAATAACAACAGTAAATGATGTAACATATATTAGACAAATTATGCAAGTTTTTAGTCAAAGAGAAAATTTTTATAGAAATGCATACAATAATATTGATGCCTGGAGAAGAGAATATCAGGATAGTTTTAATACTATGTTTACTGATGAAAAAGTTATAGATTTTATAAGAAAGCAGGAAAAAATGGTAAATGATCCAAACTTCATAAAAATAATGAATAAAATATTTTTAGATAATAGAATTTATTACTTAAAGCTATTGGATTTATTATTAAAAGCAGGAGCAGATATCAACATAAAACAACAATTCGGAATAAGCGATTTAATGTTCGCAACAGAATTAGGGGATCTTGAATTATTTAAATTACTGGCTAAATATAATCCTAATATAGAAACTATGACAGATAAAGGTAAAAATTTATTTACTAATGCTATGGATTATGGAAATTATGACTTAGCATTTTATTTATTAAAAGAATACCCGTATTTTAGAAAAAATATAGACTATAGATGTTGGAGTAGTGCTTGGGAAGACGGTAAAATGCTTGTAAAAGAAAATATATTATTAAAATTTATAAGATTAAAAGAAGGAGAAAAAATAAAAGAATTGATTTTAATGGGAGCAAATCCTAATGTAGGAACAGATATTACAAATATAACTGCATTAATAACAGCAATAGAAATGAATGATATAGAACTTGTTAAATTAATATTAAAAGCAAGAGTGGATGTAAATTCAAGAATGACTTATGATCCTTCTAAATGGTTAGAAAAATTTTCAACAGAAATTAAGAAAATAGATATTAAAACTGAAAAATTTAAAGAAATGAGTGAAAAATACTGCAAAGAAATAAAAAAAAATATTAATTATAGGTATAGTTCAAATATTGGAATGAATGCATTAATGAAAGCATGTATAATTGAAAATCTTGAAATAGTAAAACTTTTGATAGAAAAATATGGAGCAGAAATAAATGCTCAAAATGATATTCAGAGATGGACTGCATTAGATTTTGCAATGGTAACTAAAAATATAGAAGTAATTGAATATTTAAAATCTAAAGGAGCAATTTCTGGAATAAGGAAATAGAGGTATTTTATAGAAATTCAAAAAAATGCTTTTATAGTTGTAATTTATTTTTTTTATGATATAATTCATTTGTTACTATAATAAGTAAGTATTATAAAGCTAAATTCATATAAAATTCATAAAAATATAGTAATATAATTATGGAAACTTAGCTTTGATAAGGAGGAAAAATGAAAAACAGAAAAATAATAGCAAGTTGTATGCTAGCTTTATCTTTAGTAGGATGTACTGGTTTTGAAGCTGGTAATGGTGGATATACTACTGCAGGAGGAGCAGGAGGAGCAGCTGTTGGTGCTCTAGCTGGACAAATAATAGGAAAAGATACAAAAGGAACTCTTATAGGAGCAGCTGTAGGATCACTACTTGGAATGGGTTGGGGAGCTTACAAAGACAATCAAGCAAGAGAGTTAAGAGCTGCACTTAAAGGAACTCAAGCTGAAGTTAGAAATGATGGAAATGCTTTAGTTGTTAACCTACCAGGAGGAGTAACTTTTGCAAGTGATAGTGCAAACATATCATCTGGTTTCTATTCTGCATTAAATGGAGTAGCTCAAACTTTAGTAAGATATCCTGAAACAAGAATACAAGTAAATGGATACACTGATAGTACAGGTGGAGATGCTCATAACCAAGAATTATCTCAAAGAAGAGCAAACTCTGTAGCTCAATATTTAATATCACAAGGTGTTTCTTCTAACAGAATAGTTGCTAATGGATTCGGAAGCTCAAATCCTATAGCTTCTAATGCAACTCCAGAAGGAAGACAAGCAAACAGAAGAGTTGAAGTAAGAATACTTCCAGCTCAATAATCCCAATAATAAATAATATGTAGTAAACAATTGAGCAATTATCTTCTCCCATTGATAATTGTCAAAAAATAATAAATAATAATATAAGTTAAGTTATTTACTCCCATTGATAACTTAATTAAAAGTGGCTAGAGCAATAATCCTGCTCTAGCCTTTATTATTATAATATTTCAAATTTTTCTATAGCTCTTTTTCTTAACTCTTCTCTGAATTTTGGATGAGCTATTTCTATTAAAAGTTTTGCTCTTTCTCTTAAAGTTTTACCCTTTAAATGAGCAATACCATACTCTGTAATTATATAGTCAACATCATTTCTACTTGTAGTAACAGGAACTCCTTCTTCAAAAGTAAAAACTATTCTTGAGATTTTTTCATTAGCTGTTGTGGAAGGTAAAGCAATAATTGACTTACCTCCACTAGACATAGTTGCTCCTCTAACAAAATCGACTTGTCCTCCAGGCCCACTAAATTGTTTAGAGTTAATATATTCAGCATTAACTTGTCCCATTAAATCAACTTGTATTGCTGAATTAATAGAAATCATATTATTATTTTGAGCTATGATGATAGGGTTATTTACATAGTCTACTGGATGTAACTCTATGGCAGGATTATTATTGGCATAATCATATAGCTTTTTTGTACCAAGTAAGAATGTAGCTATAACTTTATTAGGATTAAAATTTTTCTTTTTATTAGTTATAACCCCTGCTTGAATTAAATCTACTATACCATCTGAAACCATCTCAGAATGTATTCCTAAATCTTTTTTATCTTTAAGAAAATTTAAAACAGCAAAAGGAATAGCTCCTATTCCTAATTGTAAAGTATCACCATCATTTATTAGGCTCGCACAATTAGCACCTATTTTTTCTTCTAATTCTCCTACCACTGGAGCTGGAATTTCAGGAATAGGTGTATCTTCTAGAATTATATAGTCAATATCATCTATATGGATAAAACAATTTCCTAAAGTTCTAGGAACAAATTTATTTATTTGAGCAACAACAATCTTTGCACTTTCAGTAGCAGATTTAGTGTAATCACATGAAAGTCCATAACTACAATAACCATGTTCATCAGGAGTTGAAACTTGAAGTAACATAGCATCTGGAGATAAATCTCCATCTTTTCCAAATATTTTAGCTGTTTCATAGAAGAAAATAGGAGTATAATCTCCATAAGAACTATTAGCAGCTTCTCTTGTTTTTGGACCTATAAATAGAGCATTATGATGAAAATATTCTGAATTTTCTTCTTTAGCATATTCACATTTACCAATTGATAATAAGTGATCAATTTCTAATTTTTTAAATAGCTTTTTATTTCTAATTAATGCTTCTGTTAAAACAGATGATTCTGAACATATATGTCCAAAGCTAATTCTTTTCGCAGATTTTATTTTTTGGATAGCCTCATCAGGACTACAAATTTTCGCCTTATATTTTTCTTGCCATTTTTCCATTTGCTACCTCTTTTCAAGCACAACTTATAAAAATTTTTTTAATTCTAAAAATTATATAGCTTTATCCAGAATAAGTCAATAAATATTATTGTTTTTCAATAGACTTATCACTATACAATCGAAAAATATTTTCTTGATTATCAAAAATAAATATGTTAAATTAGATTTAAAGAATATTTTAGAAAAGGAAAAAATGATATGAAAAAAAACGAATATTTTAAAGAAATTGAAAAAATTTATAAGGAAATAAAAGGTGATATAAAAAAAAGATTAGAAGAATTTAAAAATATTTGGGAAAAAGGTTCTAACAAAGATATACATTTAGAACTATCTTTTTGTATATTAACACCTCAATCTAAAGCATTGAATGCTTGGCAAGCTATAACAAACCTTAAGAAAGATGATTTAATCTTCAAAGGAAGTGCAGAAGAACTTGTAGAATACTTAAATATAGTGAGATTTAAAAATAATAAGGCTAAGTATCTTGTAGAGTTAAGAGAACAAATGACAAAAAAAGGTAAGATAATAACTAAAGATTTCTTTAATTCACTTCCAACTGTATATGAAAAAAGAGATTGGATAGTAAAAAATATTAAAGGAATGTCATATAAAGAGGCAGGACATTTTTTAAGAAATGTAGGTTTTGGAGCAGATGTTGCTATACTTGATAGACATATACTAAAAAATTTAGTCAAATTAGAGGTTATAGATGAGCTACCGAAGACTTTAAGTCCTAAACTATATTTAGAAATAGAAGAAAAAATGAGAAAATACTGTGAATTTGTAAAGATTCCTATGGATGAGATGGATCTATTACTTTGGTACAAAGAAGCAGGAGTGATATTTAAATGACGTTTGGTGAAGAAATTGAAAATGAAATAAAAGAATTTATAAACAAAATAGGAAATATTCATTATCATTCTGATAGTAATTATGGAGTAGAATATTTAAATAATAACTTTAGGTTTTTAGGAACAAAAATAGATTTGTCAAAAGAAAAGAATTATGTAAGTTATGATTTTAAGAAAAATAATTTTTTAGATATGATGAAATTTTTTGAATTTAAAGATATAAAAGAAAACATTTTAGCAAGTAATGAAATTCATTATGTTGGAGATGGAATAACAAACAGTGAATTAGTATTTTCTGGAAAAGAATTTTTTAAACTTTTAGAATTTCTTTTTGTAAATATACCAGAACATCATTATTTTTTTGATATGGAGAAAAAATGGTGTTTACTTATAGCAACAGAAGGCTGGATAGATTATGGAGAAAAATCTATAGAAATATAATTATAAAATGGAGATATAAATATGGAAAATTTTTTATTGGCACTCAATGTAGTATTACCAATATTTTTAACTATGACATTGGGTTTTTACTTAAAAAGATTAAAAATGGTAGATGAGAGCAGTTTAAATACTATGAATAAATTAGTATTCAGAGTGTTTATGAGTACCTTATTATTTTTAAATGTCTATAATATTGGAGATTTATCTAAACTTTCCATTGACAATTTAAAATTACTAGGCTATGCTTTTATAATCATTTTTGTTATAGTCTTTTTAGCTTGGTTAATCTATATGCCAAAAGTAAAAGAGAAGAAAAAATTATCTGTTTTAA
>ERZ772974.547-NODE-547-length-27291-cov-13.387355_pt1 | contig 27291 bp, 28 predicted proteins | sample MGYA00580671_ERZ772974 | MGnify/ENA primary metagenome ERZ772974 (study PRJEB29015, sample SAMEA2738065) | human oral metagenome | biome: human oral; feature: human-associated habitat; material: saliva | place: China | collected 2218 ... | reverse complement strand
GCAAGTATGATCAGGTAGACCAGCTCTTTACTCACCGTCGTGCAACGGTTTCCCTGGGCTATATCGGCCTCTATGAAGTGGCAGCAGTCTTTTACGGCGGTAATTGGGAGACCAATCCAGAAGCCAAGGACTTTACAGTTGCTATTGTCAAAGATATGAAGCGTCGGGTGGAAGAGTGGTCTGAGCAGTATGACTATCATTTCTCTGTTTACTCGACACCATCTGAAAGTCTAACCGACCGTTTCTGCCGTTTGGATACAGAGAAGTTTGGCGTCGTTCCAGATATTACTGACAAGGAATACTATACCAACTCCTTCCACTACGATGTGCGCAAGAATCCAACGCCCTTTGAAAAGCTGAACTTTGAGAAGATTTACCCTGAAGTGGGAGCCTCAGGCGGCTTTATCCACTACTGTGAATACCCTGTTCTTCAGCAAAATCCCAAGGCGCTGGAAGCTGTCTGGGACTATGCCTATGACCGGGTCGGCTATTTGGGAACCAATACGCCGATTGACCGCTGTTACAAGTGTAACTTTGAGGGAGATTTCACGCCGACCGAGCGGGGCTTCACCTGTCCAAACTGCGGCAATAGCGATCCCAAGACGGTCGATGTGGTCAAGCGGACCTGCGGTTACTTAGGAAATCCGCAAGCCCGTCCGATGGTCAATGGCCGCCACAAGGAAATATCAGCTCGGGTCAAGCATATGAATGGCTCAACTATTAAGTACGAAGGAAATTAAGATGGGAAAGTATCAATTGGACGACAAAGGAAAGGCTCAGGTGCAGCGTTTCCATGAAAAACATTCGCGGGGAGGCAATGGCAAAAAAGAGCGATTGGCCAAACTGCGTCAGCAATTTTTAGAAAAAAACAAGAAATAATAGAAGTCAGAGTGGGGCGCAAGGCGGTCTCACTCTCTTCGTATCAGGAGGAACTATGGAGCTGAGACGACCGAAACTAGAAGACAAGGAAAAGATTTTAGAGATGCTGGCTGACTTTGAAGCGGCTGGTAGCCGACAGGATGGCTTCTTTGGCGGAGCGGATTTTGTTTATGAGGACTGGCTGGAGACGATTCAGCTAGCTGAAGCAGGTCTAGGCTTGCCACAAGGTTTTGTGCCTTATATTCAACTGGTCGCTTTTGCTGTGGATGGTCAGGCAGTGGGCTTTCTTAATTTGCGTTTGCGGCTCAATGACCATTTGCTCCAAGAAGGCGGGCATATCGGCTATAGTATCCGTCCGTCTGCGCGTGGGAAAGGATTGGCCAAAGAGCAGTTGCGGCAAGGTTTGCAAGTAGCTAAGAGTAAAAATATCAAACGTGCTTTAGTGACTTGCGATTGTGATAATGCTGCCAGTCGGGCAGTGATTCTAGCTAATGGCGGAGCTTTAGAGGATATTCGAGCTGGAAAAGAGCGCTATTGGATTGATTTAGATTGAGGAAAGTTTATGAAGTTACGACGACCAACTTTGGAAGATAAAGATGCGATTTTAGAGATGATTGCGGAGTTTGATGCTGCAAAATCCTACATGCACGGTGGCATGGGCTCTACTTGGAAACGAGCAAAGGATTATGAGGATTGGCTGAAAATTGTAGAACGGAAGGAAGATGTGGCAAACTTGCCAGCAGGCTGGGTTCCCGCCATCCAATTTTTATCCTTTGATGAGACCGGCTTGCCTCTGGGCTTTTTGGCCCTACGCTTGTCCTTGAATGACAAATTATTTGTGGAGGGTGGGCATATAGGCTATTCTATCCGGCCCAGTCAACGCAGAAAGGGTTTGGCCAAGATGCAGCTGGAGCTCGGGTTAGCAGAAGCTCGAAAGCAAGGACTGGAACGAGTGCTGATTACCTGCGATGAAGACAACGAAGCCAGCCGCCGTACCATTCTCTCTGCTGGCGGTGTTTACGAAAATACAATCGATAGAAGTCAGCGCTACTGGATAGATTTGGAGGATAAAGATGAACAATCCCAAACCTCAAGAATGGAAAAGTGAGGAGCTGAGTAAGGGGCGCATCATTGACTATAAGGCCTTTAACTTTGTGGATGGCGAAGGCGTCCGCAACTCCCTCTATGTCAGTGGCTGTATGTTTCACTGTGAGGGCTGCTATAATGCAGCAACTTGGTCCTTCAACGCTGGCATTCCCTATACCCAAGAGCTGGAGGAGCAGATTATGAAAGACTTGGCGGAATCCTATGTGCAGGGCCTGACCCTCCTAGGCGGTGAGCCTTTTCTCAATACAGGCATTCTCCTGCCCTTGGTCAAGCGGATTCGGCGTGAGCTGCCGGACAAGGATATCTGGTCCTGGACGGGATACACCTGGGAGGAGATGATGCTGGAAACGGAGGACAAGCTGGAGCTGCTGAGTTTGATTGACATCCTAGTGGACGGCCGTTTTGATATCACAAAGAAGAATCTCATGTTGCAGTTCCGCGGTTCTTCTAATCAGCGCATCATTGATGTGCAGAAGTCGCTTCAGTCAGGCCAGGTAGTCATCTGGGACAAGCTCAATGATGGTTTGCAAGCCTATGAGCAAGTTGATCGAGATGGCTTGTTATAATCGTCTAGATTGGAGCAAAACTTTCAGTATAAAAATAGAACATTTAGTCCAACTTTGTCCACAATCCTTAAAATGTCCATACTATGTGTTAGCCGCTCTCTGAATTTCATGAGCGGAGATCTATCTTATCTACCAGAATAAGGTAGTGTCAATGCCTTGGTATCGCTTTATTTTTCTGTGTTTTGGCTTGAATTCGATTTCAAAGTTGAAGTCGTTGACAAAAGAATAGGATTTTTTTACAATTATGTAATATTCTTAAGAATTTCTTAAAAAAGCCATGTTTTTATGCTATAATAGACTAGAGTAATTTCGCACAGAAAGTAGTAAGGTGAATGTATCAGAGAGCAAAAAAGTCTAAAAAGAAAAGCGATCGATTAAAAATAGTGAATAGCACCCTCTTGGGTGTTTATACTTTGTTAGCGGCCTTCTTGATTCTCACAATTTTCCGCTATCATTTTCTAGCTTTTCGCTATGTGAATATCTTAGTGACAGTCCTCATCCTAGCAGTGGCAGTTCTATCAGGATTCCTGATTTTCAAGGGTAAGGCAGGCAAGACCACTAGTGCTATCCTAATAGTAGCCCTGCTTGTGGGGTCTGTGTCTATGTATGCTGTAAAGGGTCTGGTTGACTTGTCGGCTGGCGTCAACTCCACTTCTAACTACTCTGAGTATGAGATGAGTATCGTGGTGCCGGCAGATAGTGATGTTAAGGACCTCAAGCAGTTGACAAATGTCTTAGCCCCATCAGGCAATGACCAAGACAATGTCCAAGCGCTGATGAAAAATATCAGTCAGACACAAGGGCATGAGCTAACAGTGGACACAGCATCTTCTTATCTCGCTGCCTATAAATCATTAACTTCTGGTGAAGCCAAGGCTATGGTTCTGAATAGCGTCTTTGAAGATACGATTCGTGGTGAAGATCCTGACTATGCTTCTAAGATTAAAAAAATCTATACTTACAAGATAAGCAAGAAGATTGATACAGCTATTGGCAAGCAAGATCCGAATGCAGAGGTCTTCAATATTTATGTCAGTGGTATTGACACTTATGGACCGATTTCTTCTGTGTCACGCTCGGATGTCAACATTATCATGACAGTCAACCGTAAGACCAAGAAAGTCTTGCTGACGACTACACCACGAGATGCCTATGTTCCAATTGCAGACGGTGGCCTTAATCAGCCGGATAAGCTGACTCATGCGGGTATTTACGGCGTGGACGCTTCAGTTCATACCTTGGAAAATCTCTATGGCATTGATTTGAATTATTATGTCCGGCTAAATTTCACTTCCTTCCTCAAGTTGATTGACTTGTTGGGTGGAATTGATATTGAGAACGACCAAGACTTTACTAGTCTGCACGGTAATTACCATTTCCCTGTAGGTAAGGTTCATCTTAACTCTGACCAAGCTCTAGGCTTCGTCCGTGAGCGGTATTCCCTAAATGGTGGAGATAATGATCGTGGTAAGAACCAAGAAAAGGTCATTGCAGCAGTCATTAAGAAACTGACTTCGACAGATGCACTGAAGAATTACAACGCCATTCTTTCAGGACTGCAGGATTCTGTCCAGACCGATATGAGCTTGGAAACGATGATGAATCTGATCAATACTCAACTGGAGTCAGGCGGAAGTTATAACGTGACTTCTCAGGCCTTGGCCGGAACTGGAAATACAGGTCTGCCTTCCCATGCGATGCCAGAAGCCAATCTCTATATGATGGAAATTGATCAAAATAGTTTGGCAGCTGCCAAAGCAGCGATCCAAGAAGTAATGGAAGGGAAGTAAAGCATGATTGATATTCACTCGCATATCATTTTTGATGTGGATGACGGTCCTAAGACACTAGAGGATAGCCGACGTCTGCTCGAAGAAAGCTATCGTCAGGGCGTTCGTACCATTATTTCTACTTCTCATCGCCGAAAGGGCATGTTTGAAACGCCTGAAGAAAAGATTGCAGCAAACTTCAAGCAAGTGCAGGAGGTAGCGAAGCAGGTTGCCGACGACTTGACTGTGCTATATGGAGCGGAGATTTACTATACTAGTGCTATCTTGCAAAAGCTAGAAGAGGGGACATTTCCCAGTCTAGGTGGTACCAAGTATGTCTTGATCGAGTTTAGTATGAATACACCTTACAAGGATATTCACTCAGCCTTGGGCAATGTCATTCGCCTCGGTATGACTCCGGTAGTGGCCCATATCGAGCGCTATCACTGTCTAGAAAATGACGAAGACAAGGTCAGCGAATTGATCAATATGGGCTGCTATATGCAGGTCAATAGTTCAAATGTTTTGAAACCCAAGCTCTTTGGTGATCGTTACAAATTTATGAAAAAGCGTGTTCAGTTCTTTCTAGAACGGGACTTAGTTCATTTCGTTGCTAGCGACATGCACAATCTCGATGACAGACCGTCTTATATGCAAAAGGCCTATCAGATTGTCGCGAAAAATTATGGAGCAGCGCGTGCGGAAGAACTCTTTAAGACAAACCAAGAAATCTTATTAAGTAACGAGTTTATTTAATCAATCAAACTCTGGAGAAAGTAAATACATGAATCAAGAAAATCAAATGATCGAAATCGATGTGTTGTCTCTGTTGAAGACACTTTGGAAACGGAAGTTTTTAATCATCTTAACTGCCTTATTGACGGGAATTTTAGCCCTAGGTTACAGTGTTTTTATTGCTAAGCCTACTTATAAGAGCACGACGCGTATCTACGTTGTCAATCGTCAGCAGGGCGAAAATCCTACATTGACAAACCAAGACTTGCAGGCAGGTTCTTATCTGGTAAAGGACTACAAGGAAATAATCTTGTCTCAGGATGTCTTGGCGTCAGTCATTTCAGAATTGAAACTGTCAGGTTCACCATCTGATTTGGCATCTAAGGTGACTGTGAATGTTCCGACAGATACTCGGATTGTGTCAATTACGGTTACGAATGCGGATCCAGCAGAAGCAAGCCGTATTGCCAATACTTTACGTGAAGTTGCTGCTGAGAAAATCATCGCTGTTACCAAGGTCTCTGATGTTACAACGCTGGAAGAAGCGGAAACGCCGAAAACACCGTCTTCTCCAAATATTCGTCGCAATACCATCATTGGAGTGCTTGCGGGTGGTGTCTTGATGGTCCTTGTAGTAGTGAGCGTGGAAATCCTTGATGATCGTGTCAAGAAGCCAGAAGATATCGAAGAAACCCTAGGAATGACCTTGCTTGGTGTCATCCCAGATATGAGTAAAGTAGGTTAGGAGATACAATGCCAATACTAGAGTTAGCAAAAAAGAAAAAACTTTCTATTTCACGGGTAGAGGAGTATTACAATGCTCTTCGGACCAATATCCAACTTAGCGGTGAAGATATCAAGGTGATTGCTGTTAGTTCTACCTTCCCAGGTGAAGGGAAGACGACAACTTCAACCAATCTTGCTCTGACCTTTGCTAAGGCGGGCAATAAGACACTTTTGATTGACGCAGATATCCGAAATTCAAAAATGCTAGGTGGTGTCTTTAAGAGTGGTGAAAAGGTTTCTGGCTTGACAGAGTATCTTGCGAGGAATACTGACCTATCTCAAGGGCTGTGCGAAACGGATGAGGAAAATCTCTTCGTCATCACCTCAGGACAAGCGTCACCCAATCCAACGGCTCTTCTCCAGAGTGAACGATTTACCACTATGATGAGCGTTTTGCGTCGTCACTACGATTATATTATTGTAGATACACCACCGATTGGTATGGTAGTAGATGCAACCTTGATTGCCAAAGTTTGCGATGCCAGTCTTTTGGTTGTGTCTACAAATGAAGTCAAGCGTAAAATGGTCCAAAAATCTAAAACGCAGTTGGAGCAATCCTCCACACCATTCCTTGGCGTGGTCTTAAATAAATACAATGTGCAAGCAGACAAATACGGTTTCTATGGTTCCTATGGACACTATGGGGATAATTTGAGTAAAGAAGAGTAAAGAATGGAAGAAAAGCGAGAAAGAATATATGTTTAGGAAGCAAAGGGAAATCCAAGAGTTAGGAGTAGCTGTATTGGAACTGCTAGTGTCTATGCTAGCAGCGGTTTTAGTGAGCCTTATTTCTAATTCTGACTTGACAAGGACAAGTGTCTTTATCCTCTCTTTGCTTCATATTCTTGCTTTTTATATTAGTAATTATTTTCATCACTTTTTCCGTAGAGGTTACTTTGTAGAGTTTATCCAAACTTTAAAATACAGTGGCTTCTATGCTCTCTTTGTCACTTTTGCGTCCTTTATCATGGAGGAACACTTCTCTATCTCGCGCCGTGGGCTGATCTATTTTATCCTCCTAAATGGCCTATTAGTTTACGCGGCCAATATTTTGTTCAAAAACTACTATTCTTCTATTCATGCTCGGTCAAAAAACAGTACGAAAGTTTTTGTCATTACTACAAGTTCTAGGGTAGGAAAATTTTTTGCTCAAATTGAAAAAGCACCAGACTTTGCTGGTCAGATAGTGGCAGTAACAGTAGTGGATGATCCTTCCTTTACAAGCTCTGCTTTTGATGTGGTACTGGAAAAAGATATGATTGAGTATGCGACTCGGTCGGTAGTGGATGAAGTGTTTATCAATCTACCTAGCGATCTCTATCGCTTGGAAGATTTGATTTCTCAGTTTGAGCATATGGGAATTGATGTCAATGTTAACATCAATGCTCTAGATTTTCCAACTAATGGTGAGAAGCGCATTCGCAATGTGGCTGGTTTTAATATTGTTACGTTTTCGACTCGCTTTTATAGTTACTACCATGTTCTTTTGAAGCGACTTCTGGATATTATTGGTGCTCTCTTTGGCTTACTGCTTTGTGGGATAGCCGCTATTTTCCTAGTGCCTCAGATCAAAAAAGATGGTGGTCCAGCTATTTTCTCTCAAGATCGAGTTGGGAAGAATGGTCGTATCTTTAAATTTTATAAATTCCGCTCTATGGCTGTGGATGCGGAAGAGCGAAAAAAAGAGCTGATGGCACAAAATACGATGTCAGACGGTATGTTTAAGGTCGATAATGACCCTCGTATCACGCCGATTGGACACTTTATTCGCAAGACAAGTCTGGATGAGCTGCCTCAATTTTGGAATGTCCTCAAAGGCGATATGAGCCTGGTCGGTACACGTCCACCAACTGTGGATGAGTATGAAAAATACACGCCTGAGCAGAAAAAACGTTTGAGTTTCAAACCAGGTATCACAGGTCTCTGGCAAGTCAGCGGCCGCAGTGAAATCACGAATTTTGATGATGTTGTAAAGCTAGATGTGTCCTATATTGATGATTGGACCATCTGGTCGGATATTAAAATTTTACTAAAGACTGTTAAAGTTGTATTAATGAAAGATGGAGCGAAGTAGGTGAGACTTCGCTTCCTTGATAGGAGAAAGATGAAGAAGTCCGTTTATATCATAGGATCAAAAGGAATCCCTGCCAAGTACGGCGGCTTTGAAACCTTTGTTGAGAAATTAACAGAATATCAGCAAGATAAGAGTATACAGTACTATGTAGCCTGTATGCGTGAAAATTCAGCCAAGTCTGGGATCACAGATGACCAGTTTGAGCATAACGGGGCAATTTGTTTCAGTATTGACGTACCTAATATTGGGCCAGCTAGAGCCATTTCCTATGATATTGCTGCTGTAAATAGAGCGATTGAAATCGCTAAAGCAAATAGGGATGAGGCTCCTATTTTCTATATTTTAGCTTGTCGTATTGGCCCTTTTATCGCTGGGCTCAAGAAAAAAATCAAAGCTATCGGAGGCAGTTTATTTGTCAATCCTGATGGACATGAGTGGCTTCGAGCAAAATGGAGTTTACCCGTCCGTAAGTATTGGAAATACTCAGAGCGACTTATGGTCAAGCATGCGGACTTATTAGTTTGCGATAGTAAAAATATCGAGAAATATATCCAAGAAGACTATAAACAGTATCAACCAAAGACGACTTACATCGCCTACGGGACAGATACAAGTAAGTCTGTATTAAAACCTGAAGACGAAAAAGTTCGTAATTGGTATCAGGAAAAGAGTGTGGCTGAAAACGGATATTATTTAGTTGTGGGACGATTTGTTCCCGAAAACAACTATGAAACCATGATTCGTGAATTTATGAAGTCTAATTCTAAAAAAGACTTTGTTCTCATTACAAATGTGGAACAAAATAAGTTTTACGATCAGTTGCTCAAGGATACAGGCTTTGACAAAGACCCAAGAGTCAAATTTGTTGGGACTGTCTATGACCAAGAATTGCTCAAGTACATCCGAGAGAATGCTTTTTCTTATTTCCATGGCCATGAAGTTGGTGGAACAAACCCATCGCTTTTAGAAGCTCTTTCTTCAACAAAACTAAATTTGTTGCTAGATGTTGGTTTTAACCGTGAAGTTGGTGAGGACGGAGCCATTTATTGGAAAAAAGATGAGCTGGCGCGTGTAATCGAAGAAGTGGAACAATTTGATGAAAGTGCTATTTTGGAATTAGATGAAAAGTCTAGTCAACGAATTGCGGATGCATTTACGTGGGAAAAGATTGTGTCGGATTATGAGGAAGTGTTTAAAGGATAAAGAATGAAACGGATTTTATATTTACATGCTGGTGCAGAAATGTATGGAGCAGATAAGGTTTTATTGGAATTAATCAAAGGATTAAATCCCCAAGAATTTGAAGCTCATATTATCCTGCCTAATGACGGAGTTTTAGTCGAAGCCTTGCGTCAAGTTGGCGCTCAGGTTAGCGTGTTGGATTATCCGATTTTACGTAGAAAATACTTTAATCCTAAAGGGATTTTGGAATATCTAAAATCTTATCGTCGTTACTCCCAAAAAATTGCTCAATATGTGCGTGAAAATGGGATAGATCTTGTACATAACAATACAACAGCTGTCTTGGAAGGAATATATCTCAAAAGAAAGGTGAAACTTCCCTTGATCTGGCACGTTCATGAGATTATTGTTAAGCCCAAGGCTATTTCAGATTTTATCAACTTCTTGATGGGGCGTTATGCAGATAAGATTGTAACAGTATCTCAAGCTGTTGCCAGTCATGTCAAACAGTCTCCCTTTATCAAAGAGGGTCAGGTTCAGGTTATCTATAACGGAGTGGACAATGCGGTCTATCATCCGATGCAGGCAAGCGCAGTGCGTGAAAAATTTGGCATCCCAGAAGACGCTCTCGTCATTGGTATGGTTGGGCGTGTCAACGCTTGGAAGGGACAAGGAGATTTTCTAGAAGCTGTGACACCGATTTTGGAGCATAATCCGAATTCCGTAGCTTTTCTAGCGGGGAGTGCCTTTGCTGGTGAAGAGTGGCGAGTTGAAGAATTAGAGTCTAAGATTTCCAAATCAAGTGTAGCCTCACAAATCAAACGAATTGACTATTATGAGCATACGACTGAGCTTTATAGTATGTTTGATATCTTTGCCTTACCAAGCACCAATCCCGATCCACTACCAACAGTGGTACTAGAGGCTATGGCTTGTGGTAAGCCAGTAGTCGGCTACCGTCATGGTGGTGTCTGTGAAATGGTTGCTGAAGGTACAAATGGCTTACTGGCAAGCCCGGGACAAGCACAAGAACTGTCAGATGCGATTTTGAAGTTGGTTTCTGATTCAGCGAAACGAATTCAATTTGGTGAGGCATCGGTAAAAAGACAAAGAGAATTATTTTCTTTGGAATCTTATATCCGTAATTTCTCAGAATTATATAAGAGTTATAAAAATGAATAAAGAAACAATTAAGAATAAATTAAAACCAATTACATAAAAAAGGTAAAAATTCATGAAACCACTTTTAACTATCGTAATTCCAGTTTATAATGTTGAAAAGTATTTAAAACGTTGTATTGAAAGCGTCCTTTCTCAAACCTGGAATAATTATGATATTCTACTTATTGATGATGGAAGTACTGATAGTTCTCCTCAGATTTGTGACGACTATGTTAAAACTTATGATTTTATCTCCGTTATCCATAAAGAGAATGGCGGACTTTCTCAAGCTCGCAATACTGGTATTTCACATGCTAAGGGTGAATATGTTTATTTCCCTGATTCAGATGATTGGCTTGAACCACAAACTTTTACAGAATTAGCAGAAACGTTGGAATCCCTAAAATTTGATATTATTTCTTTTAACCGTGAGTTTGTAAAAGGTGAAGAAGATATCATTATACCTAAACCTAAAGTAATTCAAGTGTTTAGCGGTAGAGATGCTTTTGTGCAAATGCTTAAGCATAGCTATATCACAGGTTTTGCAAACGACAAGATATATAAAAAGTCTCTATTCATTGATAATAATATCTTATTTCCAGAAGGAAAATATTATGAAGATTTGGGAACAAATTACAAGCTTTTTCTCTCAGCTAAGAAGGTTTATGCGACAAATCAAAAGTACTATAACTACTTAATTGATAACCCCGATTCCATTACGCAGTCTTGGAATGAAAAAAAGTTTAGGGATATGTATGGTTTCTATAAAGAAGTTTTTTATTCTGATTTTGTTCGCTCACAATTCAATCAAGAAGAGTTACAAATCTCGCAACTTTATTATGTAAACGGATTGATTCATATATTGGCCAGTTTGTATAAATCTAAGTTGGATAAGGAATTTACAGACTTTACTAACGAAGTGAAATATGAATTATTAAAAAATAGGGTTTCTCTTTCCCAAATGAAAGACCAACCAAATAGGATAAAATATCTACTGTTTAGACTAAAAGTGTTGAAACTAGCCTTCAGTATTCAAAATATTGTCTGATATAATTTAGGAGTTTGTTCTGAATTCCTTAGCTAGAGTTCTAGTGTAGGAAGTCTAAACTATTAATTGATGATGTTGGGATGTAAACTATTGGTGCATTTGGAATAACTCGGATTGATAAACAATTATTATATAGGTGATTTAACATGGAAGAAAAAATTGATTTTGTTGTACTTTGGGTTGATGGAAACGATCCAGAATTCATAAGAGAGAAAAATAAATATACCCCTGATAGTGAGCAGATTGATAATGATGGAGATAATTTGCATCGTTATCGAGACTATGGAACATTCAATTATTGGTTTCGAATGATAGAGAAACATGCTCCGTGGGTCAATAATATCTATCTTGTAACTAACGGTCAAAAACCCGAATGGTTAAATGTAAATCATCCTAAACTTAAATGGATTAGGCATGAAGAGTTTATTCCTGAGGAGTATCTACCAACATTTAATTCTTCTGCAATTGAGCTAAATCTACATCGAATAGAAAGTTTGTCAGAGAATTTTGTTTATTTCAATGATGACATGTACCTTATTCAAGATGTAAAATCGAGTGACTTTTTTGTCAACGGGAAACCGAAGTTATTAGCTGTTTATGAAGCCTTGGTGCCATGGTCTCCTTTTTCAAAAATTTATTTTAATGATATAGGAGTTCTATACAGACATTTTCCAAATAAAAAAGCCATGAAACAGTCACCGTTTAAGTTTTTCAATCTTAAATATGGCTATTTAATTTTAAAAAATATCTTATTACTCCCTTGGAGGATAACAGGATACTATAATCAGCATATACCAGTTCCAATAAAAAAGAGTACATTAGCCCATTTATGGGATATAGAAGAAGACATTTTTGTTCAAACATCTAAACACAGATTTAGAGATTATAATACAGATATTAATCAGTATCTACTGTATTACTGGCAAATTGAGAGTAATGAATTTCTACCATCTAGTAAGAATTTTGGAAAATCAATTTCAATTACAGATATTGATGAACTCCCTAAATTATTGTTGAAGAAACGGACAAAATTACTTTGTGTTAATGATGATATGGCAATGACAGAAAATGATTTAAATAAGTTTTCTAAGATATTGTCTGATCGTTATCCAGAAAAGTCTCAATTTGAATTGTGACTTCACAGAGTAATTATTGGAGTTAATAGATGAAAACTAAAATTTTACAAATGGGTGCAGATAATTTTGGAGCAGGCGGCAGATCTGTAATAGCATATAATATGACCCGCCCCTTGACAGCAGACTTTCAAGTTGATTTTTTAGCTATCGGAGAATTGAAAAACCCTAGTTTTCATCGAATAATTGAAGAAAACGGAGGACGGGTTCAACATGTCAAGGAAATATCAAGTAAAATAAAAAGGCTAAGAAGTATCTACGCTATCTTAAAAAAAGAAAAATACAATATTGTTCATATTAACGCAGATGATGCCATTGAAGCGCTTTTTACTAGTATACTATCTAAGCTTACAGGTGCTAAAATAGTGCTTCATGCTCATACTACTTCATCTTGTCGAGGCAACGGATTTGTAGGAAGAGTTAAATTGTTATTGGCAAGAAATATAGTCAATTTTCTGGCTGATTGTAAGTTGGCCTGTTCTATCGAAGCAGCCAAATATCTGTATGGTGATGCTACTTTATCGGATATTTTGATTTTGAAAAATGGTATTATAATCGATAATTTTTTATATAATGCAGAGATAAGGAAAAATGTACGAGGTAAACTAGATATCCCAACAGAGGCAATAGCTCTAGGTACTATCGGAAGGTTGTCACATGAAAAAAATCCTGAGTTTATAGTTAATCTAGTACAGACTCTTTTTTCAAAAGCACCTAATTTTTATTTTATATGGATTGGTGATGGTGAGAAACGAGCTAATATAGAAACTATGTTAGATAATGAAATAAAATCAGGAAGGGTTTTATTACTTGGAAAACAGGAGCAGCCGGCTCAATATTATCAAGCAATGGATGTTTTTTTGTTGCCTTCTCTTTATGAAGGATTTGGAATTGTAAATATTGAAGCACAAGCATCTGGTTTGCCTTGTGTGGTGAGCTCAGCTGTTCCAGAGTCAGCAGCGGTTAATTCAAACTTTTACAGATTATTGTTATCTGATGGTGTTGAAAAGTGGTCAGACTTTATCACCTCAATGAGTTATGAACGACTTCCAGATGATGCTGAAGAAAAAATAAAAGAAGCTGGATTTGATATAGAGGATAGTTCCCAAAAATTACGAAAAATATATCAGGAATTGGCGAAGTAAAACAAAAGGAGATTCTATGTACTCATTAATTATTACCGATTACAAATCAATGAGTGATACAATAGATTATATAAAAAAGTTTATTGATATATATGTTGGGAATGATGTACATTATATTATCGTAGATAATAGTGCGGAAGAATTAGGGAAAAAATTCTTACTAGATTCAAAAATTGAATTTACTTTATCTACTTTTAGCGGGAAGAAATTATATTCTTTTGAACTGTCAGAAAGGACAATCTATTTAATTGATTCAAATGAAAATGGTGGTTATTCTAAGGGTAATAATTTAGGTGCGAAATTTGCTATTCAGAACTTTGATACCCCTTATCTGATTTTTTCAAACAACGATTTAGAGTTCCCTAATGGGATACAGCTTGAAGAATGCAGAAAGATTATTGAAACAACCGACTATCCAGTCGGTATAGTTGGTCCTAATATCCTCACTCCTCAAGGAGATGTTCAAAGCCCTCGTAAGCGGATGAATTTTTTAGATGAGATGATTTTGCAGGACTATAATAGACAATGGTTTGATAGCAAGATAAAGAAGTGGATTGATATTGACTATACTGCCCCTGAGGGGGAGACAGGCTGGGTTAGTGGTAGTTTTATGTTTATCTCTAGAAAAGCTTTTGAAACAGTTTCGGGATTTGACGAAAATGTTTTTCTTTACTGTGAGGAGATGATTTTAAGTGAGAGGATGAGAAATAAAGGATACATAACTTATTTTTATCCTAGATGGAGAATTTATCATTATCATAGAGGGGGACATAACCCTAAGTCAGAACAAATTGGTCGTGTATCAAAAAAATACTATTACAGAGAATATAGAGGAGCTTCTGAACTTTCTTTAAGAATATCTGATATATCTTATTTTTTATGTAAAAAAATATATCGGTTGAAAAAATTATTGGATGGTACGCATTTCAAGGAGAAAAAGCATTGAAATTTAATAAATATCTTTTTGTATTCTTACTATTTTTTTTGGTTGAATTCAGAGGTTTTTATCTAGTAAGTTGGCCAAACTTACTGGGAGGGGCTGCAAGTAACAAAACAGGTCTTGCAATTTATTCAATCGTATTATTTTTGATTCACCTTATCTATAATAAAGGAAAGCTTAAGCTAAATATTTTTGGAAATTATATCCTAATTTTATTTATATTTTTGTTTTTAAATTCACTAGTATCGATGTTGTTGTGGGGCTATTCACTTACGCAAGTACTGTGGGAGATTCTTCCTTTTACAATTTTATTTCTATATTTTCCTCTTTGTGAGATATTTCAAAATGACAATAATTATGAATTCTTTATTAAAATTGGTCAAATAACTATTTCGATAGTATCAATATTGTTTATTTTTCAAGTATACAGCTATCATGGCTTGTCAACAGTGTTTTTGAAAATTGAAAATATTATTCCTATAAGTTATATTTATAACTTGACGGCACCATTGCGTATTTATAGTGTTTTTGAAGGACTCGTCAGAGTATTTGTTATATTAGTTGCATGGAAAATTATTGCAAATAATTTTAAAAAGTCATTTTGGGATATTATTAGTTTATTGTTAATGTTAGTTGCTATTCTTTATGTCGATCAGTCGAGATATTATTTAGTTACAGTACTGATAGCTATTTTATCAATGTACTTCATTTACAATAGACGTAGATTAACCGTATCCTCATTATTGTGGACTTTTATTTTTGGGACAGCAGGTCTATTCATTATTCTAAATAGATTTGGTTCAATATCTAATAGTATTTCGGATAATACAGGTTCCTCATTTGCCCGAACAGGTGCAATAGAATATTATTTTGAGAAAATATTCACTTACCCACTTGGTTTAGGTTTGCCTACTCCAGAGAAGGGAACTTCTTTATATTATTTTATCAAAGGACCTGACGGGTATTTTAATTATGATGATATCGGGATATTTGGAACATTAGGTTCTTTAGGGATTCCGGGATTTATATGGTACATTCTTTTAACTATAAAATTAGTTATGATATGGATAAAGAAACTGGGTTCCAATGTATTAATAGCAGGCCTACTAATTAGTTTTTTGATGAGTCTTCCAATCATGTCATATCTTGACAGACCACGGATTATTGCACTAATATTGACGCTAGTTATTATCGATAAAGAATTTATAAAATTAGACAGAGATGGGGAGTTAGTAGATGGCTAAAAAGATGGGAGTAAATGCAGCTTTAAATTTATTTAAAACTGCACTTTCAATTATATTCCCTTTAATCACGTATCCCTATATTAGTAGAATCTTAGGAGTAGAAAATCTAGGAAAAATTAATTATACAGCCTCTATTGTTGGTTACTTTTCTTTAGTTGCTGCCCTTGGAATTTCTACTTATGCTATTAGGGAAGGAGGTCGTATTAGATCCGATTCTAAGAAATTAAGTCATTTAGGTAATCAAATTTTTACTATAAATATTTTATCAACGATAGTATCCTATCTGTTGTTAGTGCTAGTTGTATACTTATTTATTCCGAATAGAGAATATCAAACTCTGATTTTTATTCAAAGTCTGACAATCGTTTTTACAACACTAGGAGTGGACTGGATAAACGTTCTTTTTGAGGATTTTCTCTATATTACGATTAGAAGTATTATTATACAAATCTTATCGTTGATATTGATGTTTGCTTTCGTTAAAACAGCTAGCGATTTGTATCTATATACTTTTATTTCAGTAATGGCTTCAGGACTATCTTGTATTTTAAATTTAATCTACTGTAGAAAGTATTTAAAACTCTCTATTGTTTTTAAACTGGATCTTTTAAAGCATTTCAAACCAATTATGATTTTATTTTCTGGAGGATTAGTGATTAGTATCTATGCTAATTCTGATATGCTTATATTAGAGTGGTTCAAAGGAGCATATTATGTTGGATTATATGCTGTTGCGGCTAAAGTGTATACAATTTTAAAAAATTTACTAGCTTCCATCTACTCCGTTACAATACCGAGATTGTCACATTTATTTGGTACACAGAAAATTGATGAATTTAAAAAAAGTTATACTCAGACGCTTTCAGTTGTTACTCTAATCTTAATTCCAATGAGTGCAGGTCTCATTGTCTTATCTAGGGAGATTATTTTATTCTTAGGTGGAATAAAATTTATTGATGCCACTCTTACATTACAATTATTAGCGATTAGCTTAATTGGAGCCATATTTGGAGGAATATTAACGTATGGGCTTAATATTCCTATCGGACGTGAGGCTGTAAACTTGACAGGTGCACTGTATGGAATTGTTGTGAATGTCGGAATCAGTCTTCTTTTAATTCCAGTATTTAGTCAGAATGGTGCAGCAATAGCAACAATCGCTTCAGAATTTTTTATTGTTTTATATAACTTTCTAGTTGTAAGAGAAAGCGGGAAATACATTGATTTTTTGATATGGATACAAAACTTGGTACAAGCCTCGATTGGTTTCTTTTCTATATTAGCCATTGGTTTTGGAATTAAATTATTTGTAACTAACTCACTTCTTCTAATTATTAGTATTACTTTAGTAGGGCTAATAATCTATTTATTAGAGTTAAAACTATTAAAAAATCCATTGTTATATTATATCGTAGATGTAGTCAAACAAAAATTGCGGAGGGGATAAGTTTGAAGATTGTAATTCCAAGAATTATTCATAATAAGGAACAATTGATCTGGGATTGGTCTGGGACGATAACTAATATTAAGAGATATTTGGGGAAATACGAGAGCATTGAGGAACAGAATATTTTCTATACATTTAGAATGAACGTACACAAGGCTCTTATTCGCTTAGGTTTTAAAAGATCTGATATGAATATGACATATATAAAATATGCTGAAAATCAAGTTCATTTATCACCAAATGATGTTTGTCTTACTTTTGATGAGTTTCCATTATCGTTCCCTGATAATCCTATCTATATTTATCAGGATTTGAATCTTTTTTATTTGAGAGAATGTTCTAAAAACAATAGTCAATCATTCCAATATAGCGGCTTTCAGAATGTTCCAGTCGATATTATAGATAGCCGTTTGAGAAAACAAGAAATATTTTATAATCAAGTAACTGGAATATTTACTATGAGTAAATGGTTCTCAGATTATTTGATAACTCAACAAGGGCTTCCAATTGAAAAAGTTCATTATGTAGGTGCTGGAACCAATATGGATAGTTTATTGCTTGAGAACTCCCATAAGGAACGCAATAAATTTTTATTTATTGGCAAGGATTTTTTGCGTAAGGGTGGGGATTTGGTTTATCATGCCTTTGTATATTTGCAGAATAATCTCATGCCTGAAGCTGAGTTGTATATTATAGGCCCCTCGGATGCTCCGATGGAATTTGATAATCCGAATGTTTATTTTTTAGGTAATCTGCCAGCTAATAAAGTACAATATTATTATAAACTTTGCGATGTATTTGTTTTACCTTCTCGATTTGAAGCATTTGGAATTGTATTTGTTGAGGCTCTCTGTTATGGTTTGCCATGTATTGGCCGAAATTTGATGGAAATGCCAAACTTAATTCAAAATAATGAGACAGGACTATTGCTGTCTGCTGAAGAGGAAAATCCACAGGTTTTAGCTGATAAAATGTATAATCTAATAACAAATGAAAAATTCTTTAGAAATGTTCAGGGTAAACAAGATTACTATAAAGCGGAGTATTCCTGGGATACAGTTGCCAAAAGAATGATTTCTATAATGAAACAGGATTTAAACCAGCTCCCTTTATCACATTAAGTTAGTCAGTTGATGAGGTTCCAAAACACCTCAACAGTTGCTAGGTAATGTAATGATTTTATAGGGATGAGATTTCTTTTACCCACCTCATCAAAGCCATTTGTTTTGGCAATCCATTTGAGTGTTTGTTCAAGACACGTTGTTTTGAACATAAAGATATCAATTCAGAAATGTGGCTTTTCCTGAAGTATATCATAAATGACTTTTTCTATTTAACTTAATTTTACAATTACAAAGTTCAAAACTTTATCTTAATCGACTTGATGTAGAAGATAAAGTAAAAAGCAGACCGTCCACCAACCCCAAATGTCAAAAATGTTCCCTGAAATGTCATTTTCTAGTGATGTACCCTACCTTTTGGCTCTAAAATGAGACAGGATACGATTCTTGCCCCTAATCCTCTCCTTTTTGCGTTAAACTAGTGTTAAAGCAAAAAGATTGGAGTTATAATGGAAATTCAAGAAATTTATAATCAATTCAGAGATTACTATGGGGAGCTTGAGGATGAGTATGCTCATTGTCAAAAGACGAGCCTGGAGTGGGAATGTCTACATCTGCGCTATCTGATTTACTACCTGATGCGCTACGATATCGGGGAGATCAAGTTTTTTAATGCCTATCATTATCGGGCGGCTTACCGCTGGTATTTGCAGTCCTTGATGCTGGGTTCTGCCTGATATTTAGAGAGTGGGACAGAAATCGGTAATTGCTTAGAATTCGATTTCGTCGTCCCACCTCCGCACAGTTGAGTAGGGCTGTAAAAGCTGATGAAATCAGCCTAGTAGAGCCCACTCAACCACTGCGTCTTGCTCGACAATCCAAAGACAATTGAGAGGCTAGGACTTTTGTCCCAGACTCTTTTTTATTCCCTTGGGAGGATAATTTATGATAAAATATAAGTAATACGGAGGTTGGCAAAATGGAGAAAAGATCTGAAACCAAGCGACAAGTAGCGTTAAGCAACCGTGCCTTTATCCTTGCCCTGCTGGGAGCGGTATTTGTATCAGCGACTGCTATTTTATTCTTCCAAAACATCATGGGGCTGCCTAGGGGAAGCGGTAGGAATGTTGCTAAAGATGCTCCCAAATCCTCCTCGGTTGCAGGAAAGAAGACCGACTCGAAAACGGTTCGCATTATGGCTAATGGCGATCTTCTGTACCATGATGGGCTTTATATGAGCGCTCAAAAGGCTGATGGTAGCTATGATTTTTCGGAAAATTTTACCTATGTTAAGGACTGGCTCCAGCAAGGTGACTTGGTCTTGGGGGATTTTGAAGGGACCATTCGTTCGGACTATCCTTTGGGAGGCTATCCGCTTTTCAATGCTCCGGAGGCTGTTGTCCCCGCCATCAAAGATGCTGGCTACCAAGTGGTGGATCTGGCCCATAATCACATCCTAGACTCAGGGCTTGAGGGAGTTTTTACGACTGCCAAAGCCTTTGAAGATCACGGAATTAGCCCAGTCGGTATCTATACTCACAAAAACAGGGATAAAGCGCCCATTCTGATCAAAGAGGTAAAAGGTATCAAGATTGTGATTCTGGCTTACTCCTATGGTTTTAATGGCCTGGAGTCTAGTCTCAGTCAGAAGGAGATTGATCATCACCTATCGACCTTTGATGAGGAGAAGATGAAGGCGGAGATTAAGCAGGCTGAGAAAGAAGCGGACATTACAGTAGTCATGCCACAGACGGGGATCGAATACCAACTAGAGCCAAATGAGGAGCAGGTCGAGCTCTATCATAAGATGGTGGACTGGGGAGCAGACATCATTTTTGGTGGGCATCCGCACGTAGTGCAGCCTTCAGAAATCCTTGAAAAAGATGGTCAGAAGAAGTTGATTATCTACTCCATGGGAAATTTTATCTCCAATCAGCGGATTGAAACCATGGCTGGTGTGGATACGGCTGAGTGGACCGAGCGTGGTGTTTTGATGGATGTGACCATTGAAAAGACGGGCAAGGGAACCATTATCAAAACAGCTCAGGCACATCCAAGCTGGGTCAGCCGTGTGGAAAAGGGAACTTACTCACCAGAGGGTTATCCGCTTTACACTTATCAAACCCTTATCTTAGAAGATTTCATCGAGGGTGGAAAATATCGCAATCAGCTGGATCAGGTGACCAAAGATCGGATTGATATGGCCTATAAGGAAATGAAAGAGCATGTGCATCTGAATTGGAAATAAGCACAAAAACGACACTCCCTTTTGTTTCTTTGCTTTCTTTGATGAAAAACGAACTATTATAGAGCCGACGAGCAAAATAGTTTCATTATCAAAGAATTTTATATATAATATAGGATACAAAAGGGGACAGGTATGTACAGCGTAATAGAAATGTATGGCGATTATGAGCCCTGGTGGTTTTTAGATGGTTGGGAGGACGATATCATTGAAAAAAGGTATTTCGATGATTATTACACCGCTCTCAAATACTATAAGCACCGCTGGTTAGAGATGTCTGAAGCATCGCCACTTTATAAAAGTCGCAGTGATCTTATGACGATTTTCTGGGATCCGGCCGATCAACGTTGGTGTGAGGAGTGCAATGAAGATATTCAGCAATACCACTCCCTGCTTTTGTTAGAAAATGAAAGTAAGGTCCCCAAGAGCAAGTATCGTCCAGGCTACCGTAAGCAAAATGCTACTGAAAAACACCGCATTTGCAAAATTAAAGTGCGGGCTAGATAGGATAGAAGTCAAAGAATGGAGAAAATTTCTTCATTCTTTTTTTATTTTTTCTCATTTTGTGCGAATAGTAAGGTAAGGAGGACTTATGGTTCAAAAAATTGCAAAGGAAATGATTCAATTGGCCAGGCAGGAAGCAGCTCAAGATATCTATCTGATTCCCAAGAGCTCCTGCTATGAGCTTTATATGCGGGTGGGTGATGAGCGGCGCTTTATTCAAACCTATGATTTTGATTTACTTTCGTCAGTCATCAGCCATTTTAAGTTTGTCTCAGGCATGAATGTCGGGGAGAAGAGGCGCAGCCAGCTAGGTTCCTGCGATTATGATTGTGGAGATGTGACGGTCTCGCTCCGTCTGTCAACCGTCGGCGATTACCGTGGCTATGAGAGCTTGGTCATTCGGCTCTTACATGATGAGGAGCGTGAGCTGCGTTTCTGGTTTGACAATCTGCCTGATCTTCGTAAAAAAGTCAATTCTCGCGGCCTTTATCTCTTTTCAGGGCCAGTTGGCAGTGGAAAGACAACGCTGATGCACCAGCTGGCTCAGATGAGATTTGGGCAACAACAGGTCATGTCTATCGAAGACCCTGTGGAAATCAAGCAGGAAAACATGCTCCAGCTTCAGCTGAATGAAACCATCGGGATGACCTATGACAGCCTTATCAAGCTGTCTCTGCGCCACCGACCGGATCTCTTGATTATCGGGGAAATCCGCGACCAAGAAACGGCCCGAGCGGTGGTAAGGGCTAGTTTGACAGGAGCCACGGTCTTTTCAACCATCCATGCTAAGAGCGTTCGCGGAGTCTATGAGCGCCTGCTAGAGCTGGGTGTCAGTGAGGATGAGCTGCGCATGGTGTTACAGGGCGTTTGTTATCAGCGCTTAATCGGGGGAGGAGGTGTGATCGACTTTGTCAACCAAGACTATCAAAAGCATGAAGCCAGTCTCTGGAACCAGCAGATTGACCAGCTTTTTGCAGATGGACATATCACAGCTGATCAAAGGCAGGCGGAAAAAATTATCTACGCCTAAGCAAAAGAAAATTATCGAGCTGTTCCGCAATCTATTTACCAGCGGTTTCCATCTTGCGGAGATTGTCGATTTCCTACGGCGGAGTGCCCTTTTAGAGGAGGCCTATGTCGCGGAAATGCGTTCGGGTTTGGCTGCTGGCCAGTCATTTTCCCAGATTATGAAGCGTTTAGGTTTTTCAGATAATGTGGTCACCCAGCTATCTTTGTCTGAGTTGCACGGAAATCTAAATCTTAGTTTGGGTAAAATCGAAGATTATCTGGAAAATCTATCCAAGGTTCGTAAGAAATTGATTGAGGTGGGGACTTATCCCCTGATGCTGCTTGGGTTTCTAGTACTGATCATGCTGGGCTTGCGTAATTATCTCCTGCCTCAGCTGGCCAGTCAAAATATGGCCACTCAGTTCATTCATTATCTACCGCAAATCTTTCTGGGAGGCGTTCTGGTGATTTGCTTACTGATTGGCGGTGGCTGGTTCTATTATCGCAAGAGCTCTAAGATGAGATTTTTCAGCCGTTTGGCCAAGTTTCCTTTTGTTGGAACGCTCGTTCGAGCCTATCTGACGGCCTACTATGCGCGTGAATGGGGAAATATGATTGGGCAAGGATTGGAATTGAGCCAGATCTTCCTCATCATGCAGGACCAGCCTTCTCAGCTCTTTCAGGAGCTGGGACGAGACTTGGAGGCGGCTTTAGGCGCAGGTCAGGGCTATGCCGAGAAGGTCGGCACCTACCCCTTCTTTAAGAAAGAGTTGGCCTTAATCATCGAATACGGCGAGGTCAAGTCCAAGTTGGGTGACGAATTGGAACTGTACGCCGAAAAGACTTGGGAAGAGTTTTTCCTAAGAATCAATCGTGCCATGAATCTGATTCAGCCTCTCGTCTTTGTCTTTGTCGCCCTTGTTATCGTTTTACTTTATGCAGCCATGTTGCTGCCAATTTATCAGAATATGGAGATTCAATTATGAAAAAATTAAAAGCTTTGAAGGTTAAAGCCTTTACTTTGGTGGAAATGATGGTTAGTAAAACTCTCTAAATTTTCCACTTAATAACTATGTCCTCAGCTGTTACCTGGACCTTGTTTATTAAAGACCTAACAATAAATTTTTGATGATCATAGTCCATAGTTAATATGTCGTCAGTGTTTAGTATCTGTTTCATGTCCTCTTTTCTTTTCTGTCGTTTAATTGCAGGGTCATTGCCTAGCTCTTCCTCTAGCACAGCTCGCTGACTAGAAAATTCAGCAGCCTTTATCTGTAATTCGTCTAATGTGATGCGGTCATCTATGTATAGATCATTAAGTTTGCTGATTTTATTCGACAAGACATCAATTTGTTTCTGGTAGGCTGCTCGATCTATGGAAAATTCCTGTTCGGCAAATAGCTCTTCAATATATTCGTCGTCATGCTGCAGTTTACTGATTTCTTTCAAGACATATCTCTCAATGTCGGACTTGTCATAAAATCCAGAGTCGCACTTTTGGTTGTTGTTGTAGACGGTCACGCCTTTTGTCGTCCTAGGGAACCTGTTTTTACATTGATAGCGGATGTTACGACTCCCGTCTTTTCGCTTAACACCTAGAGTAATCTGTAGAGGCGCTCCGCAGTAACCACATTGAGCTATGCCTGACAGCATGTACTTAGCCCTAAATGGCCTAGAGTTATTCGAGAGCTGATAAGCTGCTATCTGTCTTATTTTAAGTTCTTCTTGAGTTTTGTTGAAGTCTTCTTCAGTGATTATCGGCTCGTGATTACCAGGGAAGACATGACCTTTGTATTGATTGTACCCGCAATACACGGGATTGGCCAGAATTCCTCTAACAATCCTGTAGTGCCATGCTGGAGTTTTTGGATATTTTTCATTAAGTTTGTCTCGCAGCTTGGTGATAGACATCCCGGCTAAGTAAGATTCAAAAATATCTCTAATAGCGACCGCTTCCAGCTCATTGATGGTCATTGTGCCTGTCTCTCTGTGGTAGTCGTAGCCGTAGGATGTTTTAGCCCACATCATGGACTTACCAGACTTGGCACGGCCTAGCTTACCTAACTGCATGCGCTCCTTGATTTGCTCCCTCTCAAGCTGAGCGAATACGGCCAAGAGTCCGATCATTGCTTTCCCAAAAGGTGTCGAAGTGTCAAAATTTTCCTGAAGGCTCAAGAACTCTATGTCGTTTTTGATAAAAACTTCCTCAATCAGGTATAGCGTATCCTTTTGACTACGGCTCAAGCGGTCTAGCTTGTAGACCAGGACTGTATCAAATTTTCTTTCTTTAGCGTCTTTGATGAGTCTTTCTAATGCTGGACGCTCTGTGTTAGATCCTGAAAATCCTCCATCCGTATATATTTTGTAGACGCTCCAGTCTTTGATGCTGCAGTAGCTAGAGAGTTTAGCTTTTTGTTCGTCGATAGAGTACCCCTCTTCTTCCTGCTTTGTCGTTGATACCCGGACATATATAGCCACTTTATTCGTTGTAATCATTGTATTTGTACCCCTTTTTTGATAAAATAGGTACAAGAAAAGACATCATGCGAGGTTATCTCCATGAAAATCCTTTCTTGTCACGAACCCCACGCTCAGACTCGCCAAAGTTTGAGAGCGTGGGGCTTTTTTATTTTGTCGTTATTTTACTTTTATTTCCATCTCTCCGTTCATCTTTTGAGAGACAAGAGAGTTACCGTCATCCGTCTTAATGTGGAACATTGGATAGGACTTGAAGTCAACACCGTTAATCCCCGCCCAAACGTTGAAAGCTTCGTGAACTTTTTCCTTAAAGCCATCAGCGAACGCTTGCAAGTCCGTCCGATTGTAGTATTTATAATCATTAGGTACAGTAACATATAAGATTGTATCACGGTTGTAGAAAGTATATGTGCTGATGTCTACGCCCTTATCTGTCAAATCTTGCTTTAAATACTCAATGAAACTAGCCATTTGGTCGGCTGTAACTCGTGGTAGTTTTTTATCACCTTCTGAACTAGCCTCAGTAGCCTTTGTGCTTTCTGAGGTCTTTTTTTCTGTCTCAGTTGTTGAACTCTGAACGGCCACCGTGGGAGTTTCAGGGGTTTTTGTCTTTGGTGCAAGACCTAAGGCCTGCAACACGAAACCAAGAGCAGCAAGGGCTAAAAAGCCACCTCCAAACAATTTTAATTTTTTCATGATGCGTTCTCCTTTTGTTTAAACTTTATAAATATCTACGACTTCTCCGATTGTACGGATGTCGTCGTCTTCCGTCAAGTAAATTTCCTCATATCCACTGTTCAAGCTTTGCAAATACCAGGAACCATCATAGTCTCTTTTTAATTTTTTGACAAAGTTTTTACCGTTAATTTGAAAAATACCGATATCGTTCACATCGACCTGACTAGTAACTTTGATAAAGAGCAGGTCATTGTCTTCTATCAATGGCTCCATTGAGTCACCTGCCACCTTAGCGATAGTGTCATACTTGTTTGGCACGTCAGCAGCTCTGAGCTTAACTTCCATGTGCAGATTGTCTTCCTGAAATGTTCCATGACCAGCAGCTACCAAGCCCTCTACATAATCAGTAATGTAGTCCTCGTCATCTTGAGACTTGTTAAAAATAGAAATAATATTAGAGCTTTCTTGCTCCTCAAGTTGGTCTTTAGCATAGCTAAGGACTTTTTCTTGTCTAGGTTCTTCTAGTTGGTCATAAATTGAAATAATTTCAGTTTTTTCGTTTTGGGTTGTAATTTTCTTGAGTTTACTATCTGTAAGTCCCAAAAGGTAGTCTGATGTAACATCAAAAATCTCTGCTAGTTTTTTTAAGTCTTTGCCTTTTGGGAAATTTTCATTTTTTTCCCACTTTGAAACAGTGGTATAGGTTTTCATTCCAAGCATTTCTGAAAGTTCGGTCTGAGTCATATTACGACCTTCTCTCAGCTTCCTAACTCGGTCTCCTAATTGTTTCATAGGGTACCTCCTTTTTTCATCTTTTGATAAGTAAATTATATCAAAACTATGATTATAAATCAACTATATAAGAAAAAAGTTTTAAATAAAATATAAATTTTTCTATTTTCTTAAAAAAAGAGAAAATAAATCATATAAAATACTTGACATAAGATTTAAAATCATATAAAATATAATCATCTTTAAGAAAGGAGCGACTTATATATGGTAACCATTGCAGAATTAAGGGCTAAGCATAATAAGATGTCACAGCGTGAATTAGCAAAAAAACTAGGTGTTACTCAGACATCTATTAGCAACTGGGAGAAAGATCAGACAAAAATTTCAGGTGAGTATCTCATTAGTCTAGCTTTGTTTTTCAATGTGTCTACTGATGACATTCTTGGAATAAATAAGGAGGAGACATAAAAATTTTAAACCTTATATGATTTAAAATCATATAAGAGAAAGGAGCAAATATGAACGAATTAGAATGGTTTTGCTTTACTATCATTGTCAATACTATCATCGGCTTTGCTACGTATTACGCTAGCAAAAGATACAGAAAAAAGCTCATCAACGAGTATAAAAAAATACAAGATGATGAGCTTGAAAGAATTAGAAATAAACTTAATTTATGATTTTCTAGAGGTCTTTTGAATGAATTTTTTATTTAGGTTTTGTTTATGACTGTTAGCTTTATCAGCTAATTTTAAAGCTTTGTCCAAATCAACCTCGCCTGCTAAAACCTTGTAGGCAAGATCATTCACCTTCATAGCCTTGTCGGTTTCGGCATCGAGTTGGGACACTTTCTCAAGTTCTTGCAACCGTAATTCATGAGCTTGCTTGACTTTTTCAAGCTCCAAGGCATGTTGTTGTATGAGAGTATCGATCTGATAATGAAATTCTCTTTCGATTTTTTCAACAATATGTGAATGTTCTTTAGCTTGTTTTTCAATCTCAGCTTTATTGTTAGCCTTAGATGCGGCATACGACCATAACCCTGAGATTATTGCAAGAATGACACTAATTGCAGGTTGAATAAGAACTTGATATTCCATAAGATTTCTCCAATCATTTTATTATTTTTATTATACCAAATTTAGAAAGGAGAGCGTATGACAAGTTTTAAAAACTTGAATGTTCAACTAATCTTTCAGAAATGCAACGGATGATTATACAGCAGTCAAAAATGATTTTTTGAGAGATCCAAAACTTGAACCTGCCACAATTGGGATATTGATGGTTATTCTCAGTAATAAAGAGAATTGGCTAGTCTATCCAGAGGAAATAGCTAAACGATTAAATGTTAGTCGTGACATGATAGACC
>ERZ772974.541-NODE-541-length-27511-cov-5.836356_pt1 | contig 27511 bp, 23 predicted proteins | sample MGYA00580671_ERZ772974 | MGnify/ENA primary metagenome ERZ772974 (study PRJEB29015, sample SAMEA2738065) | human oral metagenome | biome: human oral; feature: human-associated habitat; material: saliva | place: China | collected 2218 ... | reverse complement strand
AACTACATTGTACCAGAGATTACCTGGCTTTTTTTACACAATTATAGGGACTTAATCATCAAAGTAACAAGCAACTGGCCTCTTAAGCTAGTTGCTTCTTATACTTCATGTAAGGACCCAATATTATCGCAAGAAAATGTAACTTTTCAGCAAGATTGTGCAATGACAGGCTGGAGCTAGTAATATATACTGAAAGCAATGCATCTAACTAGGAAAGGAGCAACTAGCGTGACCAAGAAAAGGGAAGAGAATCTCCAAGCTAACCCCTCTTTTAGAGCTTCTATCAAAGAGCTTCGACCAGTCTGGCCACACAAGTCAGACACACCTGACATTTCGATAGCAGATAATCAAGAGTCAACAGACTGGGAAGCTCTAGCCAGTCTCCAGGAAAAGGTTGCCAGCCTACAACAAGAACTGTTAGACCTAGTGGGAGAGCATGATCATCTACGCTATGTTATTTGCGTCAATATTGAAAATGACTATATGCTCAAGATGGGCTATCTTGAAGTCAAGGCCTTCGAATTACAGCTGACCTTTAGTCGGATGAGACGAGAAATTAGTATGATTCAGGCCTGCATTAATCGTGGGGAACCGGTACAACCTACTGTCATCCAAGAACGCTTAGATGCAGAATTTGCGTCTTTTCAAGCAAAGCTGACAGAGCAACTTAACCAACTTGATAGAGCTTTAGGTAGAGCCAAGGCAGAAAGCCTATCAGAAGAGGAAGCCAAGGAATTAAAACAGCTTTATCGACAGCTGGTCAAGGCTTGGCATCCAGATATGAATCCTAATTTAGGCCCGGAATATGCCAAACTCTTCGAGCGTGCGGTTCAAGCCTATCGGAACGGTGACTTAGTCACCATGAGAATTTTGGCTGTCATTCAGGGTGGACAGGACCCAGAAGTCAATCGCGAAGAGACTGACTCGCTGTCATACTGGCAGACAAAACTTGAGGAGACTGAGGACTTGATGACAAACTATCGGGAACGTATGGCGACGATTCGACAAAGCTATCCTTATCTTTATTTAGAAATTCTGGAAGATGATCAACGATTACGTGAGCGTCAAGAGGAATATGAAGAACTGATTCAGCAATACGAGGCTAATATTGTTAGCTATCGTCAACGTCTGGACGCACTCTATGTCATGGCCCGTCAAGGAGGTGGCACCGTTGAATAGCTTACAACCGCTACCTGACCGTGGCTTAGTTAACTTACTCAATCAGCGAGGCAAGTTGGGCGCTAATCTTCCTATACCCTTTGAACAAGAAATCTTCCTCTTGGAGGTCCAGATAGCAGGGACTAGCCATATCGATTATATTGAGCTGACCTTGATGCACATGCAAGTAGGCGATCGCCTCATATGCCGACGAGAGCCTGATAATTACCATGATGAGTGGGCTATCAGGTTCTATACACTTGATGGTGAGCCTATCGGCTATATCCCTAAAAAGCAAAACCAGATACTAGCTAGATTGATGGATGCGGGGAAGGAAATTTATGGCCGCTATCAGTCTCAGGAGAAGGCTGGCGACTGGCTGAAGGTGATGGTCAAGGTGTATATGAGGGATTAATCATAAAAAAAGCTATCCAAGAAAGGATAGCTAGGGTGAAAAATCTGACATGCTTTGAAAGGCAAGTCAGGGTATCAAATTTTGTTTGCCAACTTCATGTTGAGCTAGAGATATTTGGGAGAGAACAATTATGCCTCTGAACTTTCAATTTCAGAATTGTAATATTCTTCGTATTCTTCTAATGCCTTTTGGAATAAAGCTTTTTTTTCTTCCTCAGCTGCAAGCCTTGAAACAGTGCTCATCTTGTAGGTGATAAAGCCTGCAATGAGAGCAAGTATCCAGAACCTATTGATTTTTTCGGTTATTAAAGCGTAGATAGCCAAATCCTCGTTTATTGGTCGAGTGATTGAAGCAGCGTATATGACAGCTATAGCAAATAGTAGAAATGCTAGGATAAAACTCACTAATATTCTATCCCGACGTCTCCGCATCATCTTAAACCAGAACGGAAACACATGCAGAACATACCCAAAGAACATACCAATACTAGCAAAAACTAACGCTAACATTACGTTGTAGCGAAGTGGAGACGAAAGTAGAGCAGTTAACAAAAAGCAACATCCTTTCAAGGTAGTATTTGTGAACATTATTCTATTATACCATAAAATTCGTATTTGACAAGAGGGTGATTTTATGGTATAGGAGTGAAACGCGATTTTATATTAAGGGCGATTGGTTGAAAGGATATATCATGTGTTGTATAAACAGGTGGTGCATAGGCAGCAGGATGAATATGGGGGCTATTACAATGAGCTCTATATCAAGTTGGTTGATCTAGAGGGTAAGTTTCGTGGAGACGCCTTAGATGAAGCCGAACGTGGACGTTTCGTTGGCTATGTCAAGCCAGTTTTGATATGTAACAATCAGTGAAAATATGATTAAGTATATTACATTTAAAAAAGGTGGTGTGTAAAATTTGAAATAGCATATTAAATCTATATGATAGAACCTTAGTCTCTGCTTAGAATTGTATGGGAATACTAATCAATGCGAGGTTAGACTATAAAGGAGTATAGAATAAAAGGAAAAAATATTGTAAAGAGGATTGAAAAGATATTATCAATTTTGCAATGAGTTAGCAATATGAAGGAGTGTTATATTGAAATTTGTAAGTTCGGTAAATAATGATGAGGAAAAGTATCTACCTATATTACTTATAATTGTTTCGTTAGCCTCACGGATTGAACTATAATCCCTGGCAGGGCGATGCAGAAAAGCTGTCCAATCGTGACCGGCTCTGCTTCGATATGGGTGAAGCACTGTCGAAAAAACCGCATGTTTTTGAGGGATTCCTTTCCCTTATGGAACAGGCTGGATACACAATCACTGTTGGGAAGAATATCACTTTTCATCACTCCAGGCAGAAAAGAATTTTCGTATGCGCTATCTACCAGAGGAATATCGGGAGGATGCAATCCGAGCTGTTCTGCTTGGTAAGCGAATCCAGAATCCAAGGAAACGGCGTAATCCTTTGGCAGCGCAGAGAACGCAGTTGGTCACTAATCTGGAAGAGAAGAAGAATCAAGGTCGTGGTCGTTACTATGATCTGTCTATTCAGAATCAAATTACATAACAGCAGGCAAAAGTACTTCTGTATTATCAACAGCATGGTTTTAGCACGGTCGATGACTTTTCTTCGTTTTGTGAATCTGTGGAAGAAGCGAAATTAAGGAGAGACAGCTTGCAGACAAAGATTGTCAGTGCCGAACATCGCATGAAGGAAATTGCCATTCTTCAGACGCATGTCACGAATTATCTCAAGACCAAGGAAGTGTATGCCGACTATCGCAAGTCAGGCTATTCTTAGAAGTATTATGCGGAACACGCCGATGATATTGAACTCTGTAAGAAATCGAAAAAAGCATTTGACGAGCTTCTGCCATCGGACGATTCCGGCAAAACAGCTGGCACACACAAAAAGAAATTGCCGTCTTTGAAAGAGCTTCGGGCGGAATACGCTAAACTGCTATGTGAGAAAAAGGCAGCATACCCGGAATACTACAAAGCTAAATCGGAATATCGGGATCTGCTGACTTATCAGGCAAATCTTGCCGGTCTGTTTAGCATAGAAAATGTGAGAGCAGAACAGCAGAAGGAGCGTCAGCATGAAGAAAAACAAGCGCTGGAACAGTGCGCCGCCGAAGATGCAATCTTCGTTCGATGGGGTTTGGGGCTTTGCCTCAACAAGCAGAAAACATGGGAATCCGCGCAAGCGGGTTCCTTTTGTTTTTGAGCCTTTGTATATACAAAGGCATTGATTGCCAAAGAAAGAAAATACGCTGTAATTCCCCTTTCAACAACCTTGACTCTCGTTGACCAAGCGCCTAATTTGCGCTAAAATAATGCAGTAGTTATATACATTCAGAGCCAAGGAGATGATGAATATGACATTTGCAGAAAATATAAAGCAGACGAGACAACGCCTATTCTTCTCACAAGAGGCATTCGCAAAAGAGCTTAGTGTGAATTTAACAACTGTGAGCCGTTGGGAGACAGGAAAAAGCAAACCCAATATGTCTACCATGCGACAAATAAAAGAGTTTTGTGCCAAATACAATGCTGACTACAAACCGCTTGAGAGTAGTTGGCTTGCTTTTGAGCAAGAGAAATAAAGAAGGAATAGGAGAATTGTTATGCCAAGTAGAATCCCCGGCGAGGGCAAGTACAATTTTATAGATTTGTTTGCAGGAGCTGGTGGGCTGTCTGAAGGCTTTATTCAAGCAGGGTTCAATCCTATTGCTCATGTAGAAATGAATCCGTTCGCGGCTCAAACACTGGTCACAAGAAGTTCGTATTATTATCTAAAGCAAGCTAAGCAGTTGGACATTTATTATCAATACTTGCGTGGCGAGATGACACAAGAAGAGTTTTTGCAGAAGATTCCTAATCGTATTAAGAAAACTGTGATATGCGAGACAATGTCAGATACCACTCTCCCTGGCATTTTTAAGACAATAGACGGAATTATGAAAATCCGAAACATTCAAAGTGTAGATGTGGTAATCGGTGGGCCTCCTTGCCAAGCATATTCTCTTGTTGGACGCGCACAGAGTAGTCACATGAATCATCCTATGTCCGAAGATCCAAGAAACGAGCTATATAAACTGTACGCGAGAGTTTTGAAGCGCTATCAACCCAGAATGTTTCTCTTTGAAAATGTAATGGGTATCTCATCGGCAAACGAGGGAGCAACCTTTAAGAATTTAACAAAGTATCTTCGCAGAGTTGGCTATGAGATTGAGTGGCGTGAACAAAATTCTAAGCATTTCGGGGTTTTGCAGAATCGTCGTCGAATGATAATTGTTGGTTGGCTAAAAAACAGCGGTATGGCATATCCGGATTTTTTGAAAAAGGAAAGCTCGTTTACTGTGAACGATTTACTGGCCGATCTTCCCAAATTAAAGCCAGGTCTTGGAGCATCCGAATACAGAACTAAAACATGGAGCAAGTGTGTATCTGAGACAGAAGTTAGGACCGTGGATGATGTTCTCACACTTCATAAGAGCCGTCCTAATAAAGACCGTGATATTGAAATATACAAACGGGCAATAGATCTATGGAATGATGGACACAAGCGCCTTAATTACAACGACTTGCCTGAAGAATTAAAAACGCACAAGAATAGACATTCCTTTGTAGATCGCTTTAAGGTTGTTGAGGGTGATGAGCCCTGTTGTCACACTGTGCTTGCACATCTTTCAAAGGATGGACACTATTTTATACATCCAGATATAGAACAGCACCGTTCCATTACCGTGCGTGAAGCTGCTCGTATCCAATCATTCCCTGATAGTTATTTTTTTGAAGGCCCAAGAACAGCGCAATTTGTTCAAGTCGGTAATGCCGTTCCTCCACTTATGGCAAAAGGGATAGCGTTGGGGATAGCTGAACAATTAGAACACAGATAGGGGTGATGATGATGGAGGGCAACTTGCTTTTAGAACAATACGGAAAATTCAAAAAAGCGGAATTGGAGGAATCTCCGTTTCGATGCTTGTTGAGCACGAACATTGAGATCAATCCCCATCAGATCAATGCGTTTTGTGCTGCAATTCAAGCTCTAAAAACAGGCGGTATTGTCCTTGCTGACGAAGTTGGTCTTGGAAAAACAATAGAAGCAGGTCTTACACTAAAGTATGTTTTGGATTCGGGAGCAAAGCGGGTTTTAATTGCACTTCCAGCAACCCTCCGCAAACAATGGGAAGTTGAACTTGAAGAGAAATTTAGTCTCAAGGCAACAATATTAGATCGTCTTAAGGTGGAGAGCAATTTGAGCTTTTGGAAGTCTTGCTTGGGAAACATAGATAAGGTCAGGATTGTGATTACTTCTTATGACTATTCTTCAAAGTTGATGCAGCGCTTTCCTAATGTGAAGTGGGATTTTATTATCATTGATGAGGCTCATAACTTACGCAATGTATTTCACGGAACGAAAAGAGCAAAACGACTGTATGAGCTTTCCAGAGGCATTCCCAAAATATTGCTTACAGCCACGCCGTTGCAGAACTCGCTTTCGGATCTTCATGGACTGATTTCGTTCATTGATCCTCGAATTTTTGGAAGCGAGAAGGTCTTTAACAAAAGGTTTATTGAGGGGCAAGATTATACAGAATTAAAAAGAGAACTTATCCCGGTTCTGTACCGAACACTTCGACGGGATGTTGGAAAATATATGGACTTCAAAAAGCGGGAATGTAGAACGATTGACTTCGTACTTTCTCCTGATGAAGTTGAGCTATACATGAGGGTGAATAACTTCCTGAAAAGGGATGTGCTATATTCGATTCCTAACGCAAATAAGGGACTTATAGTATTGGTTATCCGTAAGTTGCTTGCCTCATCGAGCTATGCTCTGATTGAAACTTTTGAGGTGTTAAAGAACAGACTTCAGAAGCTATATGAGGGTACAAAGTCAGCAAATGCCCAAGCTGGGTTTGATCTATTCTGGGATTTTGTAGAGGATGAAATTGACGAATCCGGTTTTGAGGAAATTGATGATGAGGACACGCTGTTTCAGAAACAGCAGATTCAGGCGGAAATGGACGAGGTTGATGCAATCATCGAGACAGCAAGCCGTATTCAAAGCAACGCAAAGATTAAAGCTTTGAAAACTGCGATTCATACGGCTTTTGAATATCAAGAAAAGCAGAATATTCCTAAAAAAGTTGTTGTATTCACGGAATCAAAGCGAACTCAAAAGTACATTGCCGCTGAGTTGCGCAAAGGCGGATTCGATGAAGATGATATTTTGTTGTTTAATGGCGACTTTAATGACGCTATGACAAAAGAAATATACCGTGCATGGCAGGTAAAAAATTTTCGTAAGACGAACTATGGCCGTAGTGTTGAGTATAAACACGCCATTGTCGATTACTTCAAAGAACACTCCAAAATTCTTATCGTAACAGATGCCGGTTCGGAAGGTTTGAACTTACAGTTTTGCAATACTATTATAAACTACGACCTCCCTTGGAACCCGCAGAAAATTGAGCAAAGAATTGGTCGTTGCCATCGTTATGGACAAAAATATGATGTTGTAGCTATCAACCTGTTGAACACAGGCAACGAAGCAGATCGCCGTGTTTACGAAATTCTGTCCAAGAAGTTTGAACTGTTTGATGGCGTATTTGGGACCTCCGATATTGCTCTTGGTGCATTAGAATCGGGAACAAGTTTCGAAAAAACAATTCTTGATATTTATCAGCATTGTGGAACAAGGGCAGAATTCAAAAAAGCCTTTGATAGATTGGATAGACAGCTTGATGCAAAGCGCAACAAGAAAGCTGTTCAACTTCGTTCTATTTTGATGACAGAAAGCGATGCAGCGAAGGGCGCCGCTTTGGAAAAGACAAAGAACGATATTGATCGGTATTTACAACAAGTCGATTTTTGGTCTCAGGTGGCAGAACCTGATGTGGAAGGAAACCTGAGCTACTGGAAAATTGATAACTGGGGTGAAAAAACTTTCGGTTCACATGGGACTTTGTTTGTCGGCGCATTTTGTAAGTCTAATAATGAGATGCTTTTCCCAGCTCTCCTTCTTTGCGATGACCAAGGACGATATATCGACTTTACTGAAGATGATATTGTTCAGGCACTTGAGACCGTGGATGACGATGATGTCAGATACTTCAAACCTACTAACGAAGAGATGGATTCATTCAGGAACATTTATGACACACTGGTTCAAGAAATGTTATCTAAGTATCAGGCGGCATCTAAGCCGGTGATGGACTATAACAAACGCAAGGTGGAAAACTGGGCTGACATTCAAAGAGAACAGTTGAATATCCAGATTGCGGAGATAAATGCGGAAATTGATGAGTTGTCTGCCGAAGCAACCGCTGCAAAGGATTTTTTGGAGAAGGTTGATATTCGTAAAAAAGTTGATGAAAAGAAGAAACAACTTCAGAAGGTTCAAACAGCATTCCATCAGAAAGTCGCTTCCATTCAGGAAGAGGCCGAAAGGGAAATCGCTGAGTTTAACCAGCAATTTGATATACAGCCGATTTTGCTTGTCAATGTCGTGCTAAAGTTCTAACAGATAAGGAGACACAGGAATGGAACACAAGGGAAAACTGGAACTGACCTGGGTCGGCAAATATGATGATAAAGTAATCGAACCTCGTATTTTGATGGAGGATCGAGAGAAATCATATGGAGACCCTCGAAGTGAAAATATGCTAATTCATGGAGATAACTTAGTAGCGCTACAAGCACTTCAGCAGGATTTCTACGGCTCTATAAAGTGTATTTACATTGACCCTCCGTATAACACCGGCAGTGCATTTGAACACTATGATGATAACCTGGAACATAGTATATGGCTTAGCTTAATGCGAAAGAGACTTATTCTTCTTAGAGAATTGCTTAGCGAAGAAGGTACAATATGGATTCAGATTGATGATGAAGAACAGGCATATTTGAAGGTGCTTTGCGACGAAGTTTTTGGACGAGGAAATTTTGTGAATATGATTTCTGTCAACATGAAAAACATTGCAGGTGTTTCAGGTGGTGGAGAGGACAAGCGTCTGAAGAAGAACTGCGAGTACATTCTCATCTATGCAAAGGATTATTCTTTATTGCCCCTTTTTAATGGCCCCTATGTTTACACAGAAATATCCGATTTGGTACAGCAATATGCGGAAGAAGGAAAAAGCTGGAAGTACACTTCTGTTTTAGACGAACCAGGTGAAAAGGAATATTACGGCTCAACTGTTGACGGCGATGGAAACGAGATTAAAGTATATTTACGGAAAAATCCTGTAATGATGTCCATAAAACAGGTTGCAACAAGAGATGGTATTACTGAAAAAGAAGCCTATCAGAAATATGGTATTTCTATATTCCAGACCACAAATGCGCAGAGTTCTATTCGCTCAAGGGTCATGGAGTATAGAACCGAAAATAGCATAGCTGAGGACTTGATTTCGATAGAATATGTTCCGCGGACAGGAAAAAATCGTGGAACGCTATATGAGCAGTTTTATAAAGGCGATAAATGCAGATTGTTTGTTTGGCTGAAGGATACATCCGAAGTGATTGATGGTGAGTTATTCAAGAAAGACCTCCAAGGGACTTATTGGGATATGAATGCTTGGATGAAAAATTTAACTAAAGAAGGTTCTGTTGAATTTGGTAACGGAAAAAAACCTGAGCAGTTAATTAGGCAGATTTTTGAAATGGCAACCGAACCGGGAGATTGGGTTTTGGATTCCTTCTTAGGTTCCGGAACAACAGCTGCGGTAGCTACAAAGATGGAAAGAAAGTGGGTTGGAATTGAACTTGGAAATCATGCCTACACTCATTGCAAAGTTCGTCTTGATCGGATTGTAAATGGTGAAGACGCTGGAGGTATCACGAAGGCAGTAAACTGGGAAGGTGGAAGTGGCTATCACTTCTATGAACTTGCGCCAAGCCTGCTAATTAAAAACGAGCGTTTGCCGATTTATCAGATTAACTCAGAGTACACATTTGAAATGTTGTGTGAAGCAATTTGCAAGATTGAAGGATTCAAATATAAGCGTGACGGTGTGTATCACGGATATTCGTCTGAAAAGAGGTTCATCCATATTACAAAAGAATATGTGAATGGTGAATATATTCGCTCTGTTGCAACGACCCTTGGCGAGAACCAGTCGCTGTTGATATATGGTACAAAGGTGCAGTCTGAATTGAGATTACCGGATAACATTGAAGTAAAGCGTATTCCGAAAGATTTACTGGACAAGTGTACATTTGAAAATGAGGTACGATAAATGGTTGATATTGTAACAAAAATTGGATACGCCATGAGTCTGCGCAAACCCCAGCAGGAAGCACTTTCCTATCTGGATGCAATCAGTACTCACTGTGATTATAAAAAGGATAGCAAGGCAGCTATTGAAGCTGTGGCAACGGAACATTGTGAGAAACAGCGCAAAATCAAGGTTGATGATAAGTTCGATTTTCCATCTTTCTGTTATGCTATGGCAACGGGCATTGGTAAGACTCGTCTGATGGGAGCTTGTATGTATTATCTCTACAAGACTAAGGGGTATCGTCACTTCTTCATTCTGGCACCGGGAAATACAATCTATGAAAAACTGCGGAAAGAATCGAACCCCAATCACCCGAAGTATATTTTTAAGGGATTAGAGGCGGAGATGGGGCGTCCAAAGGTTTATGATGGTGAGAATTATGATTCTTATCCTGTTAGATATGAGCAGATGAGTCTTCAGTTTGAAAAAGGCTCTGAGATTGAGCTGTTTATCTTTAACATCGGAAAGATTTTCAATAGTAAGACGGACTCTCAGTTTAATTTCCATAAATTCAAGGAAACTCTTGGTATGTCATTTGCTGAGGTGCTGTCCAGCTTTGACGACCTGGTAATTTGTATGGATGAAGCACACCGTTACTATGCGCCTGCTTCCATGAAGGCAATAAACTTCTTAAAGCCGGTGCTTGGGTTGGAGTTTACTGCGACACCAAAGTCAACCAATAACGTAATCTACGCTTATGATCTTGCCAGAGGAGCCGTAGAGGGTTATCTGAAAATACCTGTGGTGATGGGAAGATCGAACATGGCGGGTTATAGCGCTGAGGACATCGAGGAGATGAAAATTCGTGATGGATTAACACTTCACGAACATCGTAAAGGTGTTATTCGCCAGTTCTGTGATGATCAGGCTCTACCGTATGTAAAACCTATCGTTTTGATTGCTTGCCGAGATACAAACCATGCTAAAGAAGTCCGAGCTTTGATTGATAGTGATAACTTCTTGAACGGTAAATATAAGGGGAAAGTAATCGAGATTCATTCCAATATGAAGGGTGATGAATCAGAGGAAAATATTCGACTGCTGCTTTCGATTGAAAACGCACAAAATCCTGTCGAGATTGTCCTTCATGTCTATAAGCTGAAAGAAGGCTGGGATGTCAACAACCTATTTACCATCATTCCTTTGAATGCAGCAAAGAGTGACATTTTGGCAATGCAAACTATTGGTAGAGGACTTCGTCTGCCCTTTGGACAGGCTACCGGTAATGAGGATATTGATACCCTGGATATTGTTGCCCATGATCACTATCGCGAGTTGGTTGATGAAATTAAAAACAGTGATATTTTCAAATATCGTGATTTGGACAAAACTGCGGTTGAGTCTTCGGACACCGTAGACATCAGCAGCCCCGTTGATGAAGGTCAGCTTAATATTTTCGATTTTGCCGTAACTGATACAGGTGTAAAATCATTTGCCGAAATCAGCACCAATGCCCAAACGCAGCAGAAACTGTATGCAGCTTATTTGAAAGCTTTTGGAGCAATAAAGAAGAAAGATGCAGATTCTTCCGGGAATGAGCAGATGACATTAGATCAGCTTTTCGATGTGGATACTGGTGAACCTGATAAGAAGAATGATGGGACACCGGAAACCCCAGAAACATCGGAGATTCCAGGGGCAACTTCCACCACCAGCAAAGGAAAGAAGCCTCTTTCAAAGAATGAATTTGTTCAGAAAATAAAAGAATATTCTGGCAAAGCAATCTCTGTTCCGAAAATCTTGGTTCAGACGACATCTGAAGTGAAATTCAAACGGTTTGCAGTCAAGAGAACAATACTGGATTTTGAGGTTGCTATGGCAAAAATCGAAAGATTTGATGCTATAAATCAGCAGCTTCTGACTGCCGTTGATGCGCAGATTCTGGAGGTTGATGACGCTCTGAATACATTGGCTTGTATGCTTCTCGACTCCATTAGTGAACTGTCATATGAAGATGCGGATTTTATCATTGATGTAGTAGAGCAGTATCTTGCACATATTGAAGGCGATGAAGAAGATAAACGGAAAATCGTCCGTCGCTATGCCTCTTTGATTGTATCGGATATTAGAAAACAAATTTTTGAACATACTGAATGCAAGACAGAGGACATCCATATTGTTCAGAAGGATTTGATTCTGTTCCGCAAGTTTGTCAAGAATGTAAAAAAGGATGGTCGTATTCGTTTTGATAAGCAATTTACTGACAAGTCAAACATCAAGAAATACTTGTTCACAGGTTACAAAAAAGCCTATTATACCGAAAATGCTTTTGACAGCGACACCGAACGCTTGTTTTCTATCATTCTTGAAGAAGATCCAGATGTAATTCGTTGGATTAAGCCGCCGCTGAATCAGTTGGGGCTTTTCTGGCAAGCTGGTCAACAGTACAATCCTGATTTCTTAGTAGAAACGACGAGCGGTAAATTTATGGTAGAGGTAAAGGCTTCTAATGAAGTGACGGCAGATGATGTGGTTGCGAAAGCTCGCGAAGGAATCAAATGGTGCCACTTTGCATCTACGGCTGACCCAGACCATAAAGTGTGGGAGTATCGTTTAATTTCTGATAACAACATCAAACTTGGCAACACCTGCAAGTACACTTTGGGAACAGCTCATAAGGTCAAGGAGGGATAAAAATGCCTGATAGATTTAAGTATTCAGAAGTGCGACAAGAGATTATCAACGCACTTAGAACTGATCTGATGGGGCCGCAGTCCGAGGATGAGATATTGGACGAAAACCCCAAAAGCTCATATATCATCGGAATGCTTGCTTCTCAGACCGAAGAAAAAGAATCTTCCACTGCTGGAGAGCAAGAGGTGGATTCTGACATCGTGTATGGAGATTCTGAGGATTATACCGCCGGCGAGGACGATGATAATGAACCCATAATGACCACCAGCTTCAAGTTACCAACTTCAATCGGTATAAGCTTCTATATTGCTTCCTCTACGAAAGCAATCAATATTGATGTAAAATGGGGCGACTATGTTCGTTCGGTTGAGAAGAGGGTTGGAAAAGATGGCAAGGAGTATAACCATGCCAGTTATACCCGACAGCCAATGGTATCCACAATCGTTGTTGATTTCGATTCGTTTGAAAAAAACACAGAAATTCGTCTTCAGGAAGATTCCAATATCATCGTCCATATTTCCAGGATTCCTTTGAAAACAGGATATTCCTTGGTAACTGCGTATGTCATGAATAGGCGAAAAAATTCCGAAAACGAAGTTGAATCAATGATGTTCCAAGTTGAACTTAAAGCATACTCGGAAAATGGAGATAGAGTATTTTTTGCGGAAAATATTTGCCGGGATGTACTTGCAGAAGATGAGTTCTATTTTGAACAGCGTCCCATTTTAGGCCGTGGCAGAAACTGTGCAGCAACATGGGATAATACAGTAGAAGGAAGAACCTCTTGGGTGAAATCGGATTTTATCCCAGAATATGAGTTTCCTGGCGTAAGTGCTGCCTTGAAGGGCTTCGATAAGTTCTTTTTCTCAATGCGATTCATGTCCAATCCAAAAAACAAGGCAGGTATCTTTGAGAGATTAAATGTCTTAGCTGATTCTTATGGAAAATGGATTCAGGAAAAACTAATTTCGGATGATAAAATGTCCAATGCTGATTTCAAAGATAAAATCGGCGATAAAGTAATTTCCCATTGTAGTGAAGCGTTGGATAGAATCCGTGAAGGCATTGCATTGATTACAAATGATGAATTTGCTTTTGATGCATTTTGTTTTATGAACCGTTCCATGTTACTTCAGAGAAATATCATGAGCTATTCTAAAAAGCGTGGTGCTGGAATAGAATGCAACTTTAGAGGTTTTGTAGACCCAAGAAAGCCTGATACGGATTTTGGCTGGAGACCATTCCAGATTGCGTTCATACTAATGAATTTGAGTGGAATTGTTAATCCAGAACATAAAGACCGGGATGTAGTCGATCTGCTGTATTTCCCAACCGGTGGTGGTAAAACTGAAGCATATTTGGGCTTGATGGCGTTTGTAATTGCTAATCGAAGATTGCGCGCCTCTGAAGTGTCTGAGTATAACGCTGATGGTGGAGTTACCGCAATGCTCCGCTATACGCTGCGTCTTTTGACAACACAACAGAGAGATCGAATTACGAAAATGGTTGTTGCCGCTGAACTTATTCGTCAAAAAACATATCCTAAGTATGGAAAGGAACCTATTAGTATTGGTTTCTGGGTCGGTGGCGGCGTAACACCTAACAAATTTGATGAACTGGTAGAAAAAGCTGATAAGCCGGGCGAAGCAAAAAGAAAACGCAATCTGCTTTATAAGCAGCTGTTGACTTGCCCGTTTTGCGGAAAACCTCTTACGGAAGATGAGTTTTATATTGACCCTGACAGAAAATCTGTTGCTATTTATTGCGCAGATAGAAATTGTATGTTCTATAAGTACAAACAGGATCGCATTCAGATTCCAGTGTATCTTGTTGATGAGGAAATCTATGCGAAATGTCCGACTATTATTTTGTCTACCGTTGATAAATTTGCCCGCCTTCCTTGGGATGTTAAGACAAATGCGTTGTTTGGAAGAGTTGATAGGATTTGCAGCCGTGATGGGTATGTTGCCATTGGTGAAGAACATAAACGACACAATAGGACACAAGAGCTTCCCACTTCAACATTAACTCCGATTCGACCGTTTCTTCCGCCTGAGCTAATCATTCAAGATGAGCTTCATTTGATCACTGGGCCTCTTGGAACGGTTTATGGTGCATACGAAACTATTATTGAGGATATGTGTACTTATGGCGATAAGAAGATTAAGCCGAAGTATGTGGTATCAACTGCCACTATTAAAAACGCATCAGAGCAGACAAGGAGCCTTTATGCACGAAAATCAACTGCACAGTTTCCTCCTAACGGTTTTGAAATCAGTGACAGTTTCTTCATCAATGAAATATCTACTAAAGATGACCCGTTCCGAAAGTATGTTGGAGTCTGCGCACCAGGTCAATCCGTAAAGACTACACTGTTAAGAATGTATGCAATCATTCTTCAGACTTCTTATCAACTTGCTCAGAAGGATGAATACAAGGATGTGATTGATCCGTATTATTCCTTAGTGGGATATTACAACAGTATTCGAGAACTTGGCGGTGCAGTACGCTTGTTACAAGACGACATTCCGAAACGAATCTATCGTATTAAAACGAAATACAATATGGATAATGTTCGTTATCTAAACAGGAAGGTTGAGATAACTTCCAGAATGTCTTCCTATGAGATTCCGAATAAATTAAGACAGTTGGAAGCTACCTGTGATTCAAAGGATTGTCTTGACACAGCCGTTGCAACCAATATGATAGCAGTCGGCATGGATGTTGACCGTCTTGGGCTAATGGTCGTAACCGGACAGCCAAAGCAAAATTCTGAATATATTCAAGCAACAAGCCGAATAGGTCGTGCTTTCCCAGGTCTTGTCTTTACGCTTTATAACCCATATCGTCCTCGTGATTTGTCGCATTATGAGAATTTTACGGGCTATCATTCGCAGCTATATAGGTTTGTTGAAGGTACGACAGCAACTCCGTTCTCTGCAAGAGCAAGAGACCGAGTATTGCACGCTCTAATAATTTCTGCGATTCGGCTAAAGTATCCAGAAATGGCATCTAATGATGGGGCTGCTGATATTGCTGATCTTTCTGATATACAAATGACCGAGATAAAGGAGTTAATCCTTGACCGGCTTAATATAGTTAAACCAGAAGTAAGACTGGATGCAGAGAATGAAATTGACCAGTTTATTGATTGGTGGAAGGTGCTGGCAGCACAAGGCAAGCCTTTGCGGTACTATGTTTTTGGAACTGATAAATATAACCGCCTTATGAATTATTATGGACAGTCATGTAAGGATACCGAGAAGGCTACACTAAGCTCTATGCGTGAAGTGGAAAACGCGGCAAATATGTTCTATTACACGGAGGAGTAAGATGGCAGGATACGATAACAACAAATTGGGCGAACTGCGCCCTAACCAAATTATTACAACATTCGGCCCAGGCGCGATTGTTGATGCTGTCAAGGATTCGGTAACGGTACTTGATATTAACTATTGGAAAGAAAAGGGCAAGAAAATTATTGACGGAAGATTGGCTTCCTATCTTGGTGTTGACTGCTTTTATATGCCTCGAACTTCATGTTCTGGTGATGTGCCGGTAATTTCTTTCCCTTCCATTCATGTGTGTTCAAATTTGAAGTGTGGTCGTCTTTTCGATGCACGGGATAACTTTGATTTGGAAAGGTATTTGAGGTTCGGAGTTACTTGTCCGGATTGCCACAAACCTGCATATCCGTCTCGATTTATTACTATTTGCGAAAACGGACACATGGATGATTTTCCGTGGAGTTGGTGGGTTCATCGTGGCGCGACCAACTGCAAAGGAAAGTTAAAAATGTACTCGACAGGAAATACTTCAACGCTTGCGGATATGTGGGTTGAGTGTGAACTGTGTGGTGCTAAAAGAAGCATGAGTGGAGCTACGCAAGAAGATAACTTTAGCGAATTGCGCTGTACAGGTCATCATCCTTTCCGTCCGAGATCAAGAAATGAAAGATGTGATAAAAAGGTAATCCCATCACAGAGAGGTGCATCAAATGTCTATTTCTCTGTAAGCAGGAGTGCTATTTCTATTCCGCCGTGGGTTAATCCTTTATACAATTTAGTCGATGAACATCTTCATGATATTGAACTTTTGAAGGATGTAATGGGAGATGATGGTGTAACTGCCGCATATAAAAAGTATTTTGCTGAAAAATATACTCGCGCGGAGTTTGATGAAGCCCTAACTCGTAGATTGAGTAATATAACAGAGTTCAAAGAAATTAAGCAGATGGAGTATGATGCTATCACTCATCATAATGATCCTGCTTATGCTTCTAATAAAAAACACTTCAAAGCAGAGGAGGGCAGTTTGCCAGCATATCTGAAATCCTATTTTAGTAGGGTTATCAGAATCACTCGCCTTCGTGAAGTGAAAGTATTGCTTGGATTCACTCGTGTAGATGCACCTGATCCGGATGCAGATGTCCAAGCTAATGTTGTTTATCTTAATAAAGGAAAGAGTGAAAAATGGTTGCCGGCGGCCGAGGTCAATGGCGAAGGTGTTTTCATCGAGTTTAATAAAGAGACATTAGAGAAGTGGCTTGGTATTCCGTCAGTAAAGGCACTTTCCCAGAGATACGAAGAGTGCTATGAAGAGTTCTGCAATGCTAAAGGTTGGACATTAAATGTAAAGAGAAATGCAACCTATGTTTTAATGCATACTTTCGCACATTTGCTAATTAAGCAAATGTCGATGGCATCTGGATATTCATCTTCGGCAATACGAGAAAGAATCTACTTTAGTGAAAAAATGACTGGAATTCTCCTGTACACAGGAAGTGCTGACAAGGAAGGGTCATTAGGAGGCTTAGTAGAGCTAGGTAACATTGGTAAATTAGTTCCTTTGATGAAAGATGCATTCCAAGAGGCGCTTCTCTGCACTAATGATCCAGAATGTATGAGCAATGCTCCGGCTGGAAATAACCTTAACGGAGCAGCCTGCCATTCCTGTTGTATGATTTCTGAAACAGCCTGTGAAAATGGAAACCGTATGCTTGATCGTGGCTTTGTAGTCCCCATTGCAAGTCGCGAACGAGAGTCGTATTTCAGAGAGTTGGTGTGTGAGCTATGTCAACTGGAAATGTGAATTTAGATATTTTACTTGGTCAAATTGAAGCGGACAGAATCGCGAATACAAAACAATCTATTCCGCAAATAATGAAACGATACCCTTCCTTGTCTCAGAAACAAGCAGAAGAGATATATCAATTAGTTACAGCGGCCTCTGCCGAAGAAAAGACTGTATCTGCTTCATTAGTAACTACGGTACCTCCATCTTTTTCTGTAAGAGCAAAATCAACAAAGAACACTGTTGAAGGGCTGATCCGGGGAGCAAAACGAAGTGTTTTGATTACGGGATATTCGCTGTCCGGATACTTTGCTGACCTTGTTGATGTCCTTATTGAGAAAAGCCAAAAGGGTGTTTATGTGAAATTCTTTGTGAATAACATCGAGAACCAAAAAGGCTTAGATAAACTTTGCCGGTACAAAGGAAGATTTTTGCATATATACAATTTTGCGGGAAGTAATGATTCTATGGCCGCTTTACACGCAAAGGTGATTTCAGTTGATGAACAACAAACACTAATTACATCAGCAAACTTATCCTATCACGGACAAGAAGGAAATATTGAGCTTGGTACACTTGTGGATTCAAGGGAAATCGCCAAGGAAGTTGATGATATTTTCACTCATCTGATTTTCACTAAGGTTGTGAAGGAAATATAATAGGATGAGATTTAGAACACGAGAAAGGTGTGACAGCGATAGGAGACAGATGTAATTTCCTGATTTGTTTTGTATCGCATGGTTGGGGCGGGGCCGCAAAGACCTTGGAACGAGCAGGAAAAAAACAGACTGAATATTATAAACATCGCAAAAATGTCCGAAGGCCAGAACCTGGCTCTATTCGCGAACTAAGATACCGCCGCACAGGTATTATGATACTTGAGCGGCGGTATACTATTTTGAAGAAAGTATTTTAAGGTACAGAACAAGATCAAAAAGTTAATTTGTGAGGATAGTGATACAATGGGGAAAATAGGAGACAGGATTATTGTGGAGTCTGATAGAGAACTATTTTCGGAGATTAAAGAAAAGTTCGAAGACTCTACTCATCCCGAAAAAAAGGATTCCACCGCTTAAAACTAAACATACAACATATATATTCATATGATAAAGGTGCCTAACCTCGCTAACCCAAGTCATAGTTAGGTAGATCAATGGACTGGCTCCGCCCATGAACAAGCCCCCCACCAATCCCTAACAAAACAAGCCCAGCGCAAGTCAATTGCACTGGGCATATTTCTATTTTTCTTAATTCCCCTGCTTAGGAATAACTTCCAGATAATCCAGCAGGCTCCAGACGAAGTCGTGTCCACTAATGCGGTTGAGGGCGCCGCTAGCGCATGCGACTTCATCGTAGACGGTGACGGCATCGCGTCGGACGCCTGGGCCGGAGATGAGGATAGGCACGGGCTCGCCACTGTGTTCACCCTTCTCACATGGGGTGGAGTGGTCGGCACAAAGGGCAATCAGGGTTTGATCTGGGCGATGGTCCATTAGGTAGCCTACTAATTGGTCGAAGAGTTCGATGCCTTGGGCCTTCTTGACGGGCTCGTTATCATGGCCCATCACGTCGGTGACCTTGAGATGGACATAGACTAGGTCATAGTCCTCAATTAGTTCAATGGCTTTTTGGGCCTTAAGTAGGACGTTGGTGTCCATGTTACCAGTGAAGCTAGGATCCTTGAAGGTGTCGTAGCCAGTCAGATGGCCGACCCCTAGGACGGTGTCTTCCCCTGCCACGACGGCAGCCTTGAAGCCATAGATTTGGCCTACTTTGTCAATATTAGAGAACTGGCCGGCACCGCGGGTAATGATGGTGTTGGCTGGCAGTAGGCCTTGCTGGCACCGCTCTTGGTTGACTTCATGGTCCTTGAGCAGCGGGTAAATAGTCTGCAGGTAGTCGTTGAGCAGACGGGCGGTCTTAGCTGCTTCAGGGCTATCGTCCTTAGGCTGGGCTAGCTTCATAGGGGAGCCATCGTTAGGAGCCTTAGGGTCGGTGTCGGTGACTTGGGCGCTGAGGCCAGGTCCCCGCATGACTAGGACCCCCCGGTGTTCGGTGGCTTCCTTGAAGAGGAACTGGACATCCTCCAGGCGAATAGAGGAGAGGACACTACTTAATTCTGACGTCCGGGCCCGAATGCGGCCAGCTCGGCGGTCCACGACGATACCTTGGTCATCGCGAGTGGCGAAGTTACAGCGGAAGGCCACATCGCCTGGTTCCAGGTCCATGCCCACCCCGGCAGCCTCTAGAGGGCCACGGCCGGGATAGTGTTGGGGTGGATTACCGAAGAGAATCAGGTGGCCCATATCGGTCCCCACGGTGATACCGGGAGCAATCGGATCCATAATCCCGGTCATGCCCTCGGCCGCTAATTGGTCCAAGTGTGGGGTCTTAGCATATTGGAGCGGGGTCAGACCGTCAAAGGCTGGAATGGGACGGTCGCCCAGGCCATCGGCGATGGCCACAATGACTTTCTTTTTCAATGTTTTCACCTTCTATTTATAGACGAATTGGAGCCATGCGAAGTAGAGGACGCAGATGACGCTAGAGTGAACGAAGCAGGCTAAGAGGCCGAACTTGAGTTCATCGAGGACAGAGAAGTAGCCAGTCCCGAAGTAGAGGGTATTGACCTTGGAGTGTGGTGGTAGGGTAATGGTTGTCGCAATCCCTAGCGAGCAAGCCAAGGCTAGGCTGACAGGGTTCATGCCAACGGTCATGGCGATAGAGATAATAGCCGGAATCAGAATGGTGGTCCGGACAGTCTTGCTGGTGAAGATCAGGTGGCTGAAGACGGTGATGAAGATCAAGATAATGGCAATCAGTGAGTGGTCTAGCTTATCCAAACCGATGGCATCGACTAGGCCTTTGATTAACCATTCTGCCCCGCCGGTATTGTCGAAGGCATTCCCTACAGCATAGGCACCGGCTGAGAAAATCATCAGATCCCATTTGATTTTGGCTTGTTTCCAGGTCAAGACGCCCACGTGTGGCAGCAAGCAGAGCAACATAGCCAAGACAGCTGTTTGTTCAGTTGAGATAGAGAATCCAAAGAGGGATTTTTGTAAGTCCCCAGTGGCCCAAAGGATGAGGGTAATGAGGAAGATGATGCCGACACGCTTCTCAGCTGAGCTAAGCGGACCTAACTCATCTAACTGTTTAGCTAGTGTCGCCTTGACATTTGCCAGGGCTTCTTGGCCGCCTTCCTTGTCAATCTTGAAGAGTTTAACCCCGATTAGGAAGACCAGAATAGCGGTAAAGAGGGCTTGTGGCAAGGAGGCAATCAGCCAATCCATATAACCTAGGTTAGCCCCAGCTTGCTTGTTGATGAAGCCGATGGCGATGACTTGCGCAGAAGTCGCGGTCATAACCATGGAAGTGGCGAAGGCGTTGTTCTGTACGTTTTGCAGCATCATAAGCTTGCCGAACTTGGATTGGCCTGGTAGTTCTTGATAGACTTCCAAGAGCACGATCGAGATAGGCAAGATTAATGAAGCGCGGGCGGTAGTAGAAGGCACGAAGAAGGCCAAGATGAAGTTGACGGCTAAGAGGACGGCTAAGGTCTGTACCCGGGTCCGGCCGAATTTGACCACCATAGATAGGGCAATGCGTTTACCCAAGTTGGTTTCGCTGATAGCAGAAGTTAAGACGAAGGCGGCTACCATGAGCCAGATAATATCGTAACCCAGAGTGCCGAAGGCTTCCTTTTGCTTCTCGACTACGCCAATCAGAGGGAGTAAGAGGACGGCGATAATGGAAGTTTGGTAGATTGGAATAGGTTTAGCAATCCAGAGGATGAGGGCGGATAAGAAGATAGCCAAGCTACGTTGAGCTGGTACGGCTAAGCCTTCGATTGGTGGCATGAAGACAATGCCGAAGAATACGGCGATTGCCAAGACAAGCCCCAACCAGGATGCTTTTGATGTTGGTTTGGTGGTTCCCATGATAAGACTCCTTTTCTATTAGTGTGTGAATAATAACTCGTCGACGTTAACTTAAGTCTACACTAGTTAGGAGGGGGCGTCTAATATCCTTTTAGACCGCTATCATAACTTTTGGTTATAAAAGGCTAGTCAAAGACTGTCGGAGCAATTATAATAGAATTGAAAGGGAGTGTGGACAATGAATCTGGATAAATTAAAGCTATTCGTGACCCTAGTGGACTGCCAGAATTTCACCAAGGCCGCCCAAGAACTCTATGTCTCCCAACCTAATGTCACTAAGCAACTGCGACGCCTAGAAGAAGAGTTGGACTGCCAACTTATCGTCCGTGATAAGAAGGGGCTGCGGCTGACGCCCTGTGGCCAGCTCTTCTATGAAGCCGCCCAGCAGATTCTAGCCTCCTACCAGCAAGCCCTACAAGAGATCAAGGAAGTCCAAGACCAGGACCGCCAGCACCAGGACCTGATGATAGGGGCTACTTCTTGTATCTCGTCTAGCTTCTTGCCCTCCCTCTTGGCTAAGATTAAGCGTGACTATCCCCACTATAAGTTGTCCCTTAAGATTGGCGGATCAAAGCGAGTCTTGCAACAATTAGACGAGGGCAGCATTAGCTTTGCCTTGCTGTCAGACTACATTCCTATCGACACCAGCCGCTTCGCCTGCGTGGAAATAGAGCGGGATCCCCTCATTCTGATTTGCCACCCTGACCATACCTTTGCTGGGCGAGAGAGCGTCAGCCTGGAAGATATCAACCAGGAGACCTACATCTCTAAGACCGAGACCTCGTCCCTGGTCCGCTATTTGCAGCAAAAGCTAGACCATCCCCGCTTCATGACCCAGGCGCCTATGATCGTGGATAACCAGTACAGTATCAAGGAGTCCGTCATCCATGGCCTGGGCGTCGCCATCGTCTCCAAGCGCCTGGTTGCCAAGGAACTAGAGCGCGGTAGCTTGTGTCAGGTGCCCATTGAGGGCCAGTCCATCGACCGCGGCATCCGCCTAGTTTACAAGCGCCAAGACCAAGATTCTCTCTGGCTGCGTCAGTTGATCCAGCTCATGCAGGACGGTGGCGTGAGGTAGGGGCTGGCTGGTAGCCATGCTAGCGAAAGGCACCTGCTAGGTAGGGTGGCGGATCGTGCTGTCCCCCTGTGTAGCCAGTCCATAGATAGGCGGAACAATGGACTGGCGCAGTCAGAAAGTGCGGAAAAGCCCCGAAAAAGGGCCTGTCCCGTGTAGCCAGTCCATAGATAGACAGATCGATGGACTGGCTCAGGCAGAAAAAGCATCCAGCCCTAGCCAACCGCCACCTTCCATTAAATCTCCTAAAATAATCCGTTTACCTTCTATACTAAGATTTGCTATAATTAGGTTAATGATTTTCCATTATGGGGCTAGGGAAGCTAGAGATAGAGGGGCCATCCCAGTCACTTGAATAAAGGAGTGTTCCGATGACAAGACAACTTTCTGACAAAGATAGAAAGAATCGCGAGGATTTCTGGCAAGCCATAAGGGGCTTTAAATTCACGCACCATGTCACGCTTATCTTTCGTCTGACTATGCTGATTATCTATGCTTTTTTCTGGTGGATACCTGATTTACTTTTGGAGTATAGACCGGTATATGGAATATGGCTTTGGGTGGTGCTACCGGCTTTAATTGGCTTAGGTATGTCCCTCTTCGGACGCTTCCGCTACCAATCTAGTGCCTATGTTGTTCTCATGGTCTGGGATTTAGTCAATATTGCCTTGATTATTGCTATGATATTTAATAGGAATGGTCGACATGGTTATGGTGAAGGTGGATTAGGTTTGGCTCTTCTTATCTATGTCGCACTCTTGACAGTTGGATTAGTTATAGGCGCTTGTTTATCTATTTTATCTATGCTGCTGCTAGTCATGTCCCTTAAAAAAGTTCGTCGCACTGCATTGGAAGTCTGGGAGTCGGAATGGTCCGCAATAGAAGATAGCCCAAGTGATTCTCTCTATCTTCTGATTCAAGGATTGGAAGTGTCGCCTAATCTAGAAGACAAGCCACGCAATCAGCGCTTAGTCTATAAATCCTTCTATATGCTGACAAAATATCTGCTTCTCCTTGGTCTGATAGTCTTAAGTGCCCTACAAGCTCTCGCGGAAATCAAAGAATTTAAAGCGATGCCCTTGGTGCTTTTCGCACTAGTCTTCACTGCACAGTTAGTTTTGTTATCAGAGCACTTTGGACGTAAGTCAGCCGCGATATTGGTGGGCGTTGTCGTATCAGATGCCCTCTATGACTTACACCTTTTTGTTCATTTTGTGTTTAGTTGGATGAACTTTGTTTATGTAAAGTCACAGAATACCGAGAGACTAATGTTTTATTTCAAATTCCTTTTTCCAGCTATCCTACTGGGCCTAGGTCTGCTGTCGCTTACTTTCTCTTGGCTCTGGTGGCGCTCCTATCGCAAGTCCCAGGCCTACCGTGATGCGGAAGAGGCTGCCTAGTGCTTTTTGCCGGAAAAGGGAGGAAAAACGCCGCTGTACAGTATGCGGTGCCCCTTTTGCTTCAAAATCCAATCATGCGAAATATTGTCCTGATTGCAGAAAGAAAATCACAAGAAAGCAGGCGGCGGAGCGTATGAGGAAAAAGCGTAGCCTTGTTACGAAATAGAGGGTATAAATGCTTTGTAGAATCTTGTTTTTTTAAGAGCTTTTCAGCTTAAGACAGGGATTGATACCTATACCCTTAAAAATGAGGTTTTACTGCGTAACATAAAAAAATTATCCAAAGAAAAACGGACACGGCAGCCATGAATTTCCGGTTGCCGTGTCCGCTATTTTTTTAGAACCATAACGATTATTCATCTCTGAATACGGGATTTTCACTATTTGCATAAGGATCATATCTTTCCGTATTGCAGCCATATTCCTGAAGCTTTACTATTTTTTCATTCATACTCCATGTTATAGCCGATATTCCGTCAAAGCCCTGTTTTATACCGTCTTTCATTTCACATTCAAAAAACCAAAAGACAATCGTTTGATCCGTATTATGAAAGAACTTTTGAATCTCCCATTTAAGAACATCTCCGCGAGTATTCCATTCATAGAACCAATGCTTGATTTTTTCTGTTCCGTGATATTCCGGTCCCCAGCTTTCTATGTATACGGCATTTTCTTCAAACAAATCTTGAATATTCGTATTTTCTTTGTAGAGCCACATATCAAACCAGCTTCGGATAATTTTCTCTCTTTTTTCCATGTAAACACTTCTTTCTGCACTTTATTCTTTTACAAGCCTGTATATTGTAAGGGGAATATACCATGCGGCAACAAGAAGCTGCCATATAATCACGATGCAGCCAATCAGTCCGCCTACAATGATATTTACGGCAAATATTCCTACGGTTGCGGTGAAGTCATGATTTACCGGAATCAGCCATAAAAACATTATTTAGCTTGGTGGACGGCCATGAGTTCTCTGACTAGGAGCTGGACCACTTCCACGCTGGCCATTTGGTCTTCGGCGTGCATGAGAAGTAGGGAGACCGGGGTTTGCTGGCCGCTGGCTTCCTTTTGGATAAGCTCGCTATGGACCTGGTGGGCTAGGACGAAGCAGTCTTCGGCTTCTGCCAGTTTGGCTTGGGCTGCTTGCTTCTGACCGGTCTTAGCCAGTTCCAGGGCTTCTAGGTAGGCGGACTTGGCCGCGCCACTGTTGGCGATGAGCTGGAAGCAGATTATTTCCATTTCTTCCGTCATCTTAATCACCTAGCAATTCCAGGGCTTGGGCCAGGACTTTGGGGCCGTTCATCATGCCGTAGTCGCGCATGTCGATGGCAGCTACCGGCAGGCCATTAGCGGCGGCCGTCACATTGGCTAGTTCATAGCGGATTTGAGGGCCTAGCAAGATGATCTGGTAGTCTTGTAAATGTTTCTTAGCCTCGGTCAGAGATTGGGCCTCAACTTCCAGGTCCAAGCCTTGTTCCTGGGCGCTCTCCTGCATTTTCTTAACTAGCATGCTAGTCGACATACCAGCATTACAAATCAGTAGAATTTTCTTCATAATCAAACACTCCTTATCTTAGGCTTCCAGCGACACGCGGTCGTTGACCTTGATGAATGGGATGTAGCAGAGGACGCCAATGGCTAGAATGACCGCCTGCACGACAACCGCACGCCAGTCACCACCGGTTGCTAGGAAGGCATTGAAGAAGACTGGGGTGGTCCAAGGAACTTGGATGACACATGGCCCCATGAGACCCAGGGAAGTTGCCAGGTAGCTAATCAAGATACCAAGGGCTGGCACGCCAATGAAGGGAATGGCCAGGGAGATATTGTAGACAATTGGGTAGCCGAAGAGGACAGGCTCGTTAATATTGAAGATACCAGGCCCCAAGGCTAGTTTGGCCACGTTCTTGCTGACGGCGGACTTACTTACTAGGAAGGTCGCAATCAGCAAGCAGATGGTAGAGCCACTCCCACCCATGAGGGCAAAGGATTGGACTTGAGACAGGTTGATAATGTGAGGGATGGCTTGACCACTGTTGTAGGCCGCTATATTGTCCGTAATGTTAATCAGCAAGAGGGGTTCAAGAATGGAACTGTAGATGACGGCTTGGTGAATCCCGAAGAGCCAGAGCATGTTGCCCAGTGAGTAGATAATAATAGCACCCCAGAGCCCGGTCCCGATATGCCGAATAGGTTCTTGAATGAAGGTGGTAATCAAGTTAATTAGGTTCATGCCCGTCATCTTGAAGAGTAGGGCAGAGACTAGCCCGAAGAAGGAAATCACCAGGATGACAGGTAGTAAGACGGCGAAGGATTTGCCGACAGCAGGTGGGACATTGTCGCCAAGGTTGATGGTCAGGGCTTTGACTTTGGTCAGGCGGATGAAGAGCTCGGTCGCAACCAGAGCTACAATAATCCCCGCGAACATGGCGCCGGTCCCGATATTTTCAAAGGGCAGGATGCCGGAGACTGCCGACTTGACCTCACTGCCGTCGACGGCTACTTGGACGGTGTTAGGCATCATGACAACCAGGGCCACTAGTGACAGCATGGCGGTTGCTAGCGGGTTACTGTAATTACGGTTTTGGGCCAGATAGTAACCAATCATGACGGCGATGATTAGGCTGGAGATATTGAGAGTCCCGTTGGCAATGGTGATGCCCCAGTATTGGAAATTAGTCAGGGTATCGCCGGTGAAGAGCCATTTGAAGACGGTGTTGTTGAGCAGAACGACCAGACCGGCCAGAATGTAGAGGGGCATGACGGTGGCGAAGGCGTCCCGCAGGGTCTTGAGGTGAATCTGGTTACCGAGCTTACCGGCAAAGGCGGCAAATTTATCAACGAATTTTGAGTTTTCCATGATCTTTCCTCCTAAATAGCATTTGGGTTTAATAAGGGCCAAGTCCTGAGCCAGACTGACTTGACGACACAGTGACTGGACTTGTGGCGGATGAGCGCTAGGGTGGCTGGCCTTTCGGAGGGGGTTCGAAATGTTGGTTACGCCAGAATGAAGGCGGTACCAAAATTAGCTAAGATAAGAGTGGGGCATGCGCTAGCTAGCATTCCTTGATACTTGCTTCCTGGCTAGACCCCACCTTAATAAGGCTGAAAGACGTCTCCTGCGCCCATTTGTGGTGTGTCCTCCTTTCTTTTATTGTTCAACTTAAGTATAGCACTCTAAGAATAATTGTCTAGAGAGATTTGTGAGAAAAAAGCTTTGGTGCTGCCGCCGATTAGTCTATAAACTCTGACAGGGAAATAGCCGCATACTCTTGCACCAGTGGTCCACTCTCCGGAGTGGACCACTGGCTCCTCAGATTTAGCCGGAAAAGGGGGGGAGGCTCGGCGGTTTTAGACACAAATCAGAAATTTCTTCTAAAACAAAAAAGAAAGCGCTTGACAAACCTTAAGCCGAGTGCTACACTCAAGTAAAGGTTAAACGTTTAACCTAAACACGAGAAAGGACTGTTCCCTATGAAAAAACCGTTGATGAAGTCACTGCTTGTGGCCTT